>Ga0268262_10000128_pt1 | contig 94307 bp, 105 predicted proteins | sample TergutNc150P3_FD_190354 | JGI IMG/M metagenome (GOLD analysis project Ga0268262, IMG submission 190354) | Nasutitermes corniger P3 segment gut microbial community from laboratory colony in Florida, USA - Nc150 P3 (SPAdes) (version 2) | ecosystem: Host-associated > Arthropoda: Insects >... | reverse complement strand
CCCCCCCCCGTTTAAACGCCTATTTTCTCGGCTCCGTGGGCAGGGGCTTTTTCTTACATTTATTCATCACAAACCACAGGAGGAATCCGATGAAAAAGTCAGTGCTCGCACCCGCCATTCTAATCATTTCAATGATGATGTTCCCAGCAAACGCAAGTGCGGCGTTCTGGTTGGATATTGTCAAGGAATTTGTAGCAGGCGGAATCAAAACCATTGTGATGCCCAAGAAAATCACAAACCCACTAGCCGCTGCCGAAAGCAAACCTGCCCCTGAAACACCCAAATCAAGCGCGGAGCCAACGCCGCAGGATATTTACGATGCCTTGAACAAGCTGAACAATGCGTGCCAGGACATAGGCAAGCACGTCCCTTGCAGCATAGGCGAAGGAAGGGGTCTTTCCACAGGGATGGCTCGCGACAAAGCACTTGCCAAAGCACGAATAGAAATGGCTAATAATATGGGAACCTATGTGAAAAACAATACAAAGGTGGATGCACAATCGGACATGGATGAAGCGGGCGTGTTCAAAGAAACGGAAAATTTTTTAACAAAAGGGGAACTCAAGACCGAGCAGTTAGTCTCAGGTGCGCAGCAATATATGATCTACACATACATAGACGAGGCAGGCACTGAGTTGAACAAAGGCAAGTCGGTGTATGTGACAACTGTTGTTATGGTTATGAACCCTGAGATTTTCAGCAAAGCACTTTGGGAGGCATCCAAAAACAAGTCTTTGAGCGAGCAGATAATAAGGGAATCCAGAAAAGGCGTTGTAGCCATTTTGAGAACGGCGATAAAAAAGAAATAAAATATGAATCCCCCTCTGCTCAAACCGCTGCTTTTTGCGTTTGCGTTTGCCTCGCCTGCTCTGGCTAATTTCACGCAGGCAGATTCCGCTAAAGCCGCTACAAGCTGCAATGGCGGCTCATTCCTAAGCACCACAGTCCTTGGCAAAGACCCTGACAAAACGAGGGAAAAAGCGAAAGCGGAAATAGCAAAAAACATAGCCTCCAATATAAAATCGGGTACCAAAATGAGCGATTACAGCGAGGAAAAGGATGGAGTTTTCAAAGAATCCAGCAGGTTTTTGGAGAGAAGCAGGATAGAGAGCGATTTGACCCTTCTGGGCTGCAAGGAAATAGAAGCACCAAAGCGGCAAGAAAACGGCGAATACGAGCTGAGGGCTTATGTGTGCGTTAAAGACGTTGCCAAGCCCTACTTAGAAAAGCAGAGGATTTTGGCAGAAAATATGGAGATTTCCAAAGACTGGCATAAAATCCAAAGCCATTGGAACGAATTTATGGGAATACAGATTATATTGGAGAGCCTAGGGATAGAATCCAAATACTTAGCCTCGGCTAAAAAGCAATACGACAAAGCGAAAAAGAATCACAAGGATAATTGCAACGCCAAAACGCACTGGAATCCCGAAAAGAAAAGCGTTTATTCCGATATAGCTTTCGCGAGGCTCTCCGGTAGCGTGGAAATGGAAAAGTCCGATTGCAAAGGCAAAGGCATATCCCTTATTTACAAGGGCGAGCCAGTATGCAAATCCAGCGGAGGTCCTTGGGGCTGCTCCTATCAGCCGTCTTTGCGGATTGCTTCCTGTAACGGTGCAGAGCTTAGGCTTTTGGAAAGCACAGCACCGATAAAAGGCTTTGACCAAAAAGAGGAGCTTGCACTCAAAAAATTGCAGGATAAATTAAAAACGGAAAACTTTTGGAATGAATGGGAACAGGAAATCAAACAATGGAGTCCGCAATGCGAGCAATAATCATATTAACCGCCTTTATGTATGCCCTCTGCTTTGGGCAATTGCAGGGGACAATCCCCAATTTTCAAACTCTCACGATAGAGAACGAGCCCGGGCTTACGAGGGATAATTTAAAAGAGAAAGCGAAGAAAGCAGGCGCAAAGCGCATAGCCCTTTCCTTTTTCGCAACGTGGTGCGTTAATTGCGTGGAGGAATTCGCGCTGCTGAAAAAGAACGCAGACGAGTTGCAAAAAAACGGGGTGCAGGTGTATTTGATAAATGTTGGGGAAAGTGTCCATAAGGATGGCGAAAAGGTGAGCGATATGGTGAATAAATATGCGGGAAACACCTTCCCTCTTTACTTTGACCCAAACGGAAATTTATTGAGGAAATCCGGTTTTTTGCAGAAAGACGGCAGGTTCTCGCTACCTTTGATTATTGTCCTAGACCCCGATTTGCAGGTTTTGAGCGTTCTGTCGGCGGTGAGCAAAGAGGATTTTCCTCAGATTTTATGGAGCAAACTATGAAAAAAATATTGATTTTATGCCTGTTTGCTTTCTGTTTTGCCACTGCTGCAAGGCAGAGCCTAGTGGTGCTACCCTGCATAGGCAGTTTTGACGTGAATGGATTGGAGAGATTGAGGGACAAGGTGGAGGAGGTGACGAGAAATACTCTGCCCCAAGCCGATTACAGGCTTATACCATACAAGGATGTTCGTGAGGATATTGGCGATGAAGCTCTCTTTGAAGCCTGCGAGGAAGGTGGCGTGTGCTTTGGGAAATTGGCAGGGCAGGCAAATGCGGATTATGGCTCGTGGTGCATGGTGAATAAATACGATGGCAAATGGATTTTGAAGTATCAGTTGTATAGCGTGGCGGAAAAAGATATTCTATTCACAAAGGAATATGATTCCTATAATCCAAAAAATCTGAGCGATTTGGTAGATATAATAAAGCGTGAAGTTCCAATAGCACTGAGCGATAAATTGCTAGGCATTAAAACAGAGGTCAAGCAACAACCCAAGACCAGTTTTTGGGTAGCCATAGGCTTGAACGTGCTTGGGGTTGCGGCGTTGGGATATGCTGTGTATGAGAACGGAAATGCGCAAGAGGCATACAATAATTACAGCGAGAAGGGGCATCCGCAGGATTATTACGATGCTGAATGGAAAAAAGCGGAAGACAGCCGCAGCAGCAGGAATATGTTTTATGTCATTGGCGGAGTGGTTTTGGCTTCGGGGATAGGGGTGCATATATGGTTTTAAAATTTTTCTTGCTCGCAGTAACTTTACTTTTCATATCCTGTGCGGATTTTGAACGCGACAACCCAGAAGACCAGCGCAGCAATAAATATGTTGCGAACCAGCTTCCAAGCTCGCCGTCTGGTGAAATTAGCTCAAGCTCAAGACCGAGCAGCAGTTCCATAACCATCTATTCGTCTTCTTCAAGTGTCAATCCTATAGGTGCTTGTCCAAATGCAGTAACTAGTAGTAACAACACTATGTCTTGTGGCGGACAAACTTACAAAACCGTTAAAATCGGTGACCAAGTTTGGATGGCGGAAAATATGAATTATGATGTTGAGGGTAGTAAATGCTACGATGACGACCCTGCCAATTGTGTTACTTACGGCAGGCTTTATAGTTGGAGAACGGCAATGGTTGTTTGCCCTAGCGGTTGGTATTTGCCAAGCGATGATATTGATTGGCTCAAGCTGATGCAATATGTTGAGAACGACAACGGGTGCTGGAGTTGCGCAGGTAAGTATTTGAAAGCGAAGAACGGTTGGTATAACAATGGCAACGGCGAGGACAAGTATGACTTTTCCGCCCTGCCGGGCGGCCGCGGCCTTTCAGGTGGCAGTTTCGATTTTGTCGGCAGCACCAGCTACTGGTGGACTGGGGATGAAAATACTGGCGGAGCCTACTACCGTAATATGTCCTTCAATAATAATATAATCGGCTATAACACCTTCGATAAGTCTTCCTTGCAAAGTGTTCGTTGTGTGAAGGACTGAGTGTGTAGCCAAAAAGAATTTGCACCAAGGGTGGTGTTGATCCCCGCCAAATCAAAGCAGGGGTAAAGAAAAAAATTACCTAATCCATAAGAAATTGATTCTTTCCTGCTTTTCTATAACGTCAAATTCGTGATGGTCAGACGAAATTATTTTTGCATTGTGCAGCCTTGCTGTTGCTAAAACATTTCTTTCTGCTTGTTCTTTGCAAAATCATCTGAAACCGAAAAAGGAACTTTTCCTGCGAAAATTCCGCACATTCTATCAACAGAATTTTTCTGCTCCAATTCTTCTTTTTTTTCCGTCTTATCTAAAAATACAACCACAACCCTATTGCCATTCTTCTTTGCAATAGGTTCATCCAACTCAACAACTCCATTCGAATAAGTGCCTAGTAACGCAGCTTGCATATAAACTCCTTAAATTGAAATATAGAAAACTTATCTTTAAGCCTTACCACGAAGCCCTTTACAACCGAGGATTTGGAAGCAGCATTAAAAATTGACCCAAATTATACCGATGCCAAACAACTCCTTGAAGAATTCCGCCAAATCAAAGCAGGGATAAAGAAATAAATCTGTGGGCGTTTAACTCCGCTACGCAGTTGCAGAGCGGGTTTGTCTAGCTTTACACATAAAACATTCACTTCAACCCACTTATGGCAGCTTTCAAATTTTCTACCTTTGTAAAAAATGGAACAAGTAAATAACAATTAGAATATGTTTGAAGAAAAAACAGAAAGAGAAAGGACGGATATATACCTAAAGGGAACAGACCGCAGTAGTGCGGTAATGAGGCTAGAAAACCTAATTAAAAGCAACAACAACCAACCGATTGTAATAAGAAGCAAAGACGGAGAGGAAGCTAAACTAAGCAAAAATTCTATCCAAAAATTAGTATCGGAAGATGCTATTAAAAAATCAGTAGATAACGGCTTCAAAAGAGAACAACATTTTGCTGCAGTCGCAGATATTGATAATTTGTTTAAAAACTCCGTCAAAGTTCTAAGCCACCCAGATAGAAACAACGACCCAAACATTAAGGCTATGCACAGGTTCGCAGCCCCGCTATTTGGCGATAATGCGGCATATATAACAGTGAAAGAGGCTACTGAACACGGAAAAAGGATATACTCGGTGGAACTTATAGAAATGAGGAAACAATGATGGGCAAGCTAGAAGGTTATCTGAACGAAGACACATCAAGCATTACTGCATTGGGCGTTGCCTCGAACCCCGCAACTAGCTCACCCATCAATAGTAATATAGTAAAAAAATAAGCCTGTCCCGCTGGCTCTACCCCAGAATCAAATTTTTCTACATTATAGCTAAACAGAGGAGTCCGTACATGAACAAGACAATTATTTCAATCATTTTAGCCGCTGTCGTGATAATCGCCGGTGCTATTGGTTTTTTTGTGATACGCAATCACAGGCAATTAAGCGCAGAGGATTAATAGCTTTTGAAAAAAAATCAAGTATTGGCTATTGCAGCACTTGCCTTTCTTGTGCTGCTGTTGATTGTATTTAACGAATTTGTTTTTGACAGCTCAAAACTTATGCTCAACAGCGACCAACTGAATGGCATAGGCCCTCGTTATGTTAGAGCAGAGCATTTGGTTTTGCCCGAATGGGATGCTTCAAGGCTTGGCGGGGTTCCAACTTTAGATGCTTTGTTCGCAGATGCCTATCACCCGCTGGCTTTAATTTATTTTATATTAAACCCAGACAGAGCCACTGGCTTTAAGTTTATTTTAACTATATGGTTTGCATTCATAGCCACCTATATCCTCGCTCGCTATTTAACGGATAAATGGCAGTGGGCGGCATTGCTCGGTTTTTTGTATGCTTGCAGTCCTCAATATTTCACTTATGTGTATGGCGGGCACGATGGCAAAATGATGGTTTTTGCTGCGGCTCCCTTTGCAATGTATGCTTTGATAAGGCTCTTGCGCGAGGGTTCTTTAAGATATGGAATTTATCTTTCGCTTTCCATTGTTTGGATGATACTTTCTTCGCACTTGCAGCTCACATATTTCTTTTTGTGGGGTGCCGGACTTTACACTCTATTTGAACTTTTTTCTCAAAAACTTTCGGCGAAAGTTCGAGTGATTCGTTTGGGGCTTGCAACTCTTGCTTTAGTTGTGGGTTTAATGGTTTCTGCTTTTCAAATAATTCCGCCTTACTTATACACGACAACTGCCTCTGTTAGAGGAAGCTCAGAAAAAACAACCATTGAGCATTCCGCAAGTTGGAGCTTGCACAGCGAAGAACTCTCGGCTATGATTTTGCCAGGGTTTTTGGGAACCGATGTTGGAAATGAGAAGAATGGCTACTGGGGGCAAAATCCTTTTAAGCTAAATGCAGATGGAGCTGGAACCCTTTTGACATTTTTGGCTCTGTGCGGATGTTTATTGCCAGGCAATCGCAAGCAGGCATTGTTTTGGTTTTCTGGCTGCGTTATAGCTCTTTCTTATGCTGTTGGCTTGCATTCGTTTTTATTCAACTTGTGGTTTAATGCGATACCAGGAGTCAAAAATTTCCGCGCACCGAGTATGGCTATTTTTTGGTTGCCGCTTGCCTTTGTGTTTTTAGCGGCTCCCCTTCTTAAAAATTTTGAAGAGAATAAAAAAATCTTTAAACAGGGTGCAATTTTATATGGAATTTTATTAGCAGCAGTTTTAGTTTTCCGATATGCTTGGGAAAGTTTAAGCGGTGTTCCTGTGGCTATATTTGTGCTGTTGTTTGGGGCTTATTTTATAAAACAGAATTTTCTGGGTGTTTGGCGTGTTCTTTGGGCGGTGCCGTTTTTGATTTTGGCTAGTTTTTTCTTGAATCCGGTGGAGAATGCTTATTTTAAGCCAGTTAATTTTGCAAAAGCTGGTGAGCTTGCTTCTTTTTCTGTAAATTCATTTATTATATGTGCTGTTGTTTTGGGTGCGGCGTTTTTTGTGTTTTCAAATGAAAAAATGGATATTGCAAAGAAGGCTATGATTTTAGCGGCGGTTGCGGCATTGGATTTGGCGGTTGTGAATTTTCCTTATGTTCAAAACGTGCCTGCCTCTCAATATTACAATCCAAATCATTCTGCCATACAAGCTATAAAAAACGATAGCCCAAGCAATTTTGAACGCCCTCGCGTGTTTTCCTTAACAAGAAATCCTGCCATTAGTGGAAACAACTTGGCTTCTTATGGGCTTAGAAATGCTCTTGGCTTTCACGATAACGAAATAGCAACTTACAGAGTTTTCAAAGAACAACTGCAAAACCAAGCTATGATAGATATAATGAATGTGGGTTATATAATTTTTGATGGAGATAGAGGCACAGGTGTTCAAAAAAATCCTGGAGATTTAGGGCGAGCAAGGTTGTATTACAATTTTGAGACTATGGAAAATCAAGAAAAAATAATTCAAAAATTGAAGGATAACGATTTTGATTACAGGAATACTTTATTATTGGAAGAGAAACATATTTTACCTCTGCAAGATGGCAGCGGAAGCCTTAAAATTGCGAGTGCAGAAATGGATGAATTGGCTTTTGAAGTTGAAAGTTCTCAAAAAGCTCTGCTTTTTGTTTCTGAGAATTATCACCCATATTGGAGAGCAAAGGTAAACGGACAATATGCGCAAGTTTACAGAGCCTTTAGCACTTTTATGGCTATTGAAATTCCAAGCGGCAAATCTTTGGTTGAATTAAACTATGTTTCGGATAGTGTTAGAAAATCACTTTACATTGTAGCAATTGGACTTGTACTGCTTTTGGGAATGGTTGTATGCAATGTAAAATTTGCAAAATTGATTTCGGCATAATAAACTACAATGGTGGCGATTCACTTATAAAATGCGTTAAAAGCATTCAAAACTTGCAAGACACAGAGTTTCGCATATTTGTTTATGATAATAATTCAAAGGATAATTCTTTAGCTGGTTTGGACAGCAGCGTAAATTTGGAAAAAGGAACTGAAAATTTAGGTTATGCGGGAGCCTGCAACGCTTTGTTAAAAAAAATGGATTCGCCTATGCAAGTGCTATGCAATATGGATTTGGAATTTGATAAAAATTGGGGAAAGGAAATTTTAACTGCTTTTGAAAATAATGCAGATTGTGCCTCTGTTGCCTCCCTTGTTATGGAAAAAAGCGGTGTTGTGAATTCAACAGGTATTTTATTTCACCCCGATATGTATGCAGAAAATGAAAATTCTGGAAAAAATTTAGATGATGTGAAACCCTTAAAAACAAAACAAGTATTCGGCTGCTACGGCGCAGTTATGGTTTTTAAAAAAGAAGTTGCAAATAAAGTTGGTTTTTTAGAAGAATCTTTCTTTTTATTTTTTGAAGAAACAGAATGGTATTTAAGGCACAATCTTTTGGGATTTCACAGTGTGTTTTGCCCAAGTGCCATAGTGTGGCATGAACGCAGCAAAACAACAATTCGCTATTCGCCTTTAAAACTCTTTTACGGCGAGCGCAACCGCATTCGCACGGCTATGCACTATTTGCCATTTGGTTATTTGCTAAAATTGCCATATTTCTCTTTTAAAAGATATTTGAAATTGCAACGCGAAATGAAAAAAGACAATTTGCCTGGAGATGCCGCAACAAAAAAATATTCAAAATTTTATTTAGTTCTCATTTTATTAAAAGCTTGGTTGTGCGGTATTTTTGGCAAAAAGCTAAAATTCAAATTGACAGGGAAATATAAAAAACAAGCCTTGGATATAATCAAAAATTACTACATTACTTCTTATGACAACGTTCTACGATAGTTTTGCAAAACGCAAAAGAACCAAGTTGGGAAGTTTTTTAGTAGAGAAAACTTTTGAAAAACTTTCCAAAATAGCCGCCGAATTTTCTCCTGTAAAAATTTTAGAAATTGGCATTGGCAAGGGAATTTTCTATAAACATTTAAAAAAACAAATTCCTCAAATGGAATATATTGGAATAGAAGCAAGCGATACTTTATACGAAGAAGCAAAAAGCAAAGATATAAATGCCATAAAATGTTTTGTTCCACCATTTCCACAAGTCTTGGAAAAAGGTAGTTTTGATATGGTTATTATGAGCCATATTCTGGAGCATTTTATGAACTACCGCGAGGTATTAGAGGTTCTTGGCGAAGTGAATAATTTGCTAAAGCAAAACGGAAAACTGCTGCTTTTTTATCCTTGTGCAACAGACCTCGGAAATGATTTTTTTGACTGCGATTATTCACATTCATACGTCACCACCAAAAACAGAGTGGATAACTTGCTTTTAGATTCTGGTTTTAGAATTATCAAAGAAGATTCTTACAGGGCTTGCTTCAACAATTTTAAATGGTTTTTTTATATACTTTCCAGACTTGTGAGTTGCTTTGCTTTTCTTAACATAAAAATGAGAATCACATTCAAAAAAAACCTGCTTGCCATAGCTGAAAAAATATGAAAATATTTATTAAATTGCTTGTTAGCACTTTGCTGATAGTTTTGATTTTGTGGAAATTTCCCGTTTCTGAAATTACAGCCAATTTAAAAAATGCTCAGGTTAGCTGGTTCTTGCTGTGTTTTTTGCTAAGTGAGCTTGTTATTGTGAATCAGGCTTTTCGCTGGCATTATCTTTTAATTGTTCCAAAAGAACAAAAACCAAAATTCAATATTCTTTTAAAATACACGGCTACGGGTTATTTTTTTAATCTGCTCGCCCCAGGCGGGCTTGGTGGGGATGCTTACCGTTCCATTGCTCTTGGCAAAGCGCACAATGTTATAGCTGGCAGCGTTGCTTCTGTTTTTGTTGCAAGAATTCTTGGACTTGTAGCTTTATGCTTGTTGTTTTGGCTCGCTTTGCCATATTCCGAACAAGTTCCAGAGCAGGCAATTTGGTTTATGGCTGCCGCAACATTCCTTTTGCTCGTTTTTTGCCTTTGCATTGTTTTTAATCCCTTTAATATGGGAAAACTTAGGGGCTTTGCAGATAAATTGCGGGAGTATAAAAAATATCCCTTGCGGCTGCTTGCGGCTATGCTTGGCTCGCTTTTTATGCAGATACTGGTTGTTTTTACGCAGGTTGCCGTTTTTAAGTCTGTGGGCATTTCTGTTCCTTTGACTTTTGTTTTTGCAATTATGCCGGTTACGATTTTGATAACAACAATTCCCATTTCTTTTAACGGCATTGGCATTAGGGAATGGTGTCTGCTCTCTTTAACCGCTTATACAATAAATTCAGAACAATTACTCGCCTCTTTGCTTTTAGGTTATGCCATAATAATTTTGCAAGCAGTGCAAGGCGCAATTTTCTATCTTATGCCTTATGATAGAGTTCGTATCTAACACAAAGTTTGCGCCATCTAACCCCAAAGCCGAAGAATTTGGCGAGCCTTTGCACCTGCAAAAGGGGCATAAAAGCACTAATACGCAACCTACTTATGAAGAAGTTTCAGCAAAGCTGGGTTCAGCAGAACAAAGGGTAGAAGCTCTGTTAAATCAATACCCTGTTAAACAAGGTGCGCTTTTGGAAGTCCTTTGGGTCATTCAAAGCGAACTCGGTTGGGTTCCAAAAGAATCCGTGCGCTGGGCGGCAAAAATGTGCGAGTGCAGCCCTGCTCATGCTTGGGGTGTTGCCACTTTTTACACAATGTACAAACACGCTCCAACAGGGCGTTTTCTTTTGCAGTTCTGCCAAAATATATGCTGCCACATCACAGGCGCAGAAGATATAATTCAAATAGCCGAAAAAAAACTGGGTATAAAAACAGGCGAAACAACAAAAGATAATTTATTCTCAATAGTAAGGGTAGAATGCCTCGGTGCCTGTGGAAACGGGCCTGTGATGCTTGTAAATGACGACTTTGCAACAGATGTTGCAGGTGGCGAACTTGCTATGCCTCCAAATGTTGGGCTAAACGAAGAACGACTGGATAAAATTATTTCTTGGTGCAAAGAAAGAGCGGAAAAAATCCAGCAAGAGCCAAAAAAAGACCCTCTAGGCGGCATAACCGGAGCAGTTCACGGCGAACCTCAGAGCTTGGATTTTGCGCCGCCACCACCAGCACTGGGCGTAAAAGCCACTCCAGTGGATAGTGGAGTTAGCATAGTTTGGAAAATAGCACCTGAGGTTACATCACTTGCCGTTGAACGCAAAAATGGTTCCAAGTGGGAAGCGATAGGAAGCCCCGGAGTTAAAGACAAAGAATTCATAGATGCAAACGGCAAAGCTGGTTGTGAGTATCGTGTAATAGCGACCAGCGGCGCGAGGGTTGCAAAGCCGAGCGCAGAAGCAAAAAGTTAATATCTAACAAAATCTTTACAAGACCTTCACAGAATTGTAATATTCAATATCTACCTTTGTTATGTGAAATTCAACAAGGGGAAAGGTATGAGAGTATATCACTGCTTATTAATAATGTTCTGTGCAGCAATTTTGTTTCTAATCAATTGCAAAGAAGACGAGCAAGCAAAAAATTTGCGAGAATCTGGCACCATAACTGTTTACACGGCTTTGGAAGATGAGCTTGTGACAGAATATTTAAAATCGTTTTATGCAAAATATCCCAATATAAAATTAAATGTTGTGCGCGAATCAACTGGCATAATAACCGCAAGGCTTATAGCAGAAAAAGAAAATCCACAGGCAGATGTGGTATGGGGCACGGCAGCTTCTTCTATGTTGGTTTTGGATGAACGCGAACAGCTTGAACCTTATTCTCCAAAAGGAATTGAAAGAATATTGCCAATATTCAAATCCAACAAGCCTATTCCAACATGGGTTGGCATGACCGCTTGGGAAACAGCTTTCATAATCAATACTGTGGAACTCGCTAAACTTGGGCTTGAAACAGCGAATATAAAATCTTTCAATGATCTATTGAATCCAAAATTGAAAGGACATATTGTTATGTCAAATCCAAATTCGTCTGGCACAGGTTTTTTAACTGTTGCAGGCGTGTTGCAACTGAAAGACAAAAATACCAATGCTGGTTGGGATTATCTTTCAAAACTGCACGAAAACGTAAATCAATATGTGCATTCAGGTTCAAAACCCGCAAAAATGGCTGCGGCTGGCGAATGTATAGTTGGAGTGAGCTTTGGATATGCAGGAATAAGCCAAAAACAAAAAGGAGCTCCAGTGACAACAGTATTCCCTATTGAAGGTTCTGGCTGGGATATGGAAGCAAATGCTCTGATAAAAAAGAAAGATATAAATCCCGCTGCAAAAACATTTTTGGACTGGGCAATTTCCGATGCAGCTATGGAATCTTACAAAAAAAGCTACCCGATTATTTCCACAGGCAAAGGCGGCAATTACGAAGGCTTTAATTCAGACCCAATAAAGCAGTTGATAGATAACGATTTTGCTTGGGCGGCGAGCAACAGAGAGGCAATTCTCAACAAATGGATGACATTGTTTGATGGTAAATCGGCGAAAAAATAATGTCGGAGAAATTTTAAAATGAGTTTTCTGGAAATAAAAAACATCACCAAGCGTTTCGGGCAGCAAACCGTCTTGAGCAATATAAATATGGATATTGAGCAAGGCGAGCTTGTGTGCATTTTAGGCCCTTCGGGTTGCGGAAAAACAACCCTTTTGCGAATAGTCGCGGGGCTAGAAACAGCAGACTCAGGGCAAATTTTCATTGATGGCAGAGATAGCACATTCCTCCCTTCTTCAAAACGGAATTTTGGAATAGTGTTTCAATCTTATGCTCTTTTCCCGAATATGACAGTGATGGAAAATATTCTGTTCGGTTTAAAACAGAAAAAAGAAATGACTTCCGCCGAAAGGAAAAAGAAAGCTCTTGATATGCTGGGCTTGGTTGATTTATGCGAACATCAAAATAAATATCCGCGTCAGTTATCCGGTGGGCAGCAACAGAGAACAGCCATTGCCCGCGCAATAGCCCTTTCACCGTCTTATCTTTTGTTAGACGAGCCATTATCCGCTTTAGATGCAAAAGTTCGCGCCAAACTGCGCACAGAAATACGCACGCTTCAACGCAAAATTGGCATCACAACAATTATGGTAACACACGACCAAGAAGAGGCCCTCACAATGGCAGACAGAATAATTGTGATGAACAATGCCGTAATAGAACAGATTGCAAATCCTCATACCATATATAACTATCCAGCTTCTCGCTTTGTTGCAGATTTTATAGGTACGATGAATTTTTACAACGAAGGAGAAGCTATGCGCGGTATTCGCCCTGAGAAAATCAAGGTAGTAGAACACTGGGAGCCTCACGATATTAAAGCCTTGGTAAAGGAACTTGAATTCAAAGGAGCGTTTACCCGCATTCACAGCCACGTCACAAAAGGAAATTCCGAATTCTTCATAGATTTGCCTTCGGAGCGAGTGGAAAATATGAAACTTCAACGCGACACTATGCTTTTTTTGAAAATACCAGAGGAACACGCTGTTAGATATTCTGTGTAGAGTTAGCCACCCAGCCACTCAAACACATTATTCTTATTCACAACCACAATATCCTTTGACTTATAGCTTTCAACAAAAGAATTTGCCCCACGTGCAAATTTTTTTGAGTTATACTTAAATTCAAAAGGGACAAGCTCTCCGTTGAATTCTTCTATCAAGTCAATTTCATTTCCCGAATGTGTTCTCCAAAAATAAGAATTCGGTTTTAATCCGTGATGCTCATTGAACTTTCTGCGTTCAGATACCAAATAATTTTCCCAAAGAGTGCCAGTGTCTTTTCTGTTTTCCAAAGGCAAAAAATTATTTGTTAAAGCATTCATAATCCCATTGTCGTGAAAATAATACTTGCTCATTTTTTTAATTTCGTCTCTACGATTTTTCACAAAGGGTGGCAACCTAAAAATCACAAAAGCCTGTTCAAGCAGAGAGAGATAACTGAGAACTGTTTTTCTGTCTATTTGAATTGAACCTGCAATCTCATTTGGAGAAACTTCGCTCCCAACCTGCAAGGCAAGGGCTTTCAATATTCTCATAAGCAAATCTGGATTTTTTATTCTGTTGTAATTGAGTACATCCTTATACAGATAACTTGTGGCTAACAGGCGCAATTTCTCAAGTTTTTCTTCGTTATTCGTAGCGGTTACTATTTCAGGATAAGAACCGTATATGAGCGAATTTTCAATGCTTTCAATGGCGGCTGCGTTTCCAAAATTATGCTTGATTTCTTCAAAAGAAATAGGCGGCAAAAAGAACTCGTATTTTCTTCCAGTTAAAGGCTCTTTAACCACATTTGCAAGTTCAAAAGACGAAGAACCAGTAGCTATAATGTTAAGTTCGGAATGGGCATCAAGCAAAATTTTTATAGCCCTGCCTATACCCGGAACAGATTGCGCTTCGTCTAAAACAATTATTTCATTCCCGGAAAAGTAATTGAACATTCTGCCAGAATCCATACTCAAAAGGGTTTCTCTAACAAAAGCTTCTTCACAGTTGAAATATCCCTTGCTAGAACTGTATTTTTTAAGAATTTCTTTTGCCAAAATGGTTTTTCCAACTTGCCTAGGTCCATAAAGTACAATAACCTTGCCTTTATTCAATTTGGCTTCAATTTTCGCCTGAAATAAGCGTTTTATGTTTTCCATACCTATAATATACTAAATTCTGGGAATAAACTCCCAAAATTTGATTAAAATTTGGGAATAAACTCCCAAAATTGCCATAATTTGTGGTTATTTAGTTACAAAAACTTTACCAAGCCTTCACCAAATCTTAACATCTAATTGGTATTTTTTTAATACCAATTATCATTATGGTAACAGCATACTCAATCAAGAGGAGTTTTGTACGCTTTAACACAGCGCAGTTCTGCGTATTGCTGTTTATCCTCGCTATTTTCACAATTTCATTTATTTTCCCGCTCGGAACTCTTTTTTCAAAAGCGTTTACCGGAGAAAACGGTGCCTTTGCCGGATTTGCAAACTATAAAAGTTATTTTGGCAATCCATCACTCAGCGTTTCAGTGTGGAATACCATAGATATATCGCTTGTGACAACAATTTTTAGTACCGCATTCGGCTTTCTCTACGCTTATGCCATAACACGCACAAACATTCTCGGAAAAAGTTTTTTTAAATATATAGCTTTGGTTCCCATTTTCATTCCAACTGTGGTTCACGCACTTGGCTTGGTATATATATTTGGAAGGCAAGGCATTATCACGCGTCTCGGTTTTGATATTGAACTTTATGGGCGTAATGGAATAATAATTTCTGAAATTATCTATACATTTCCACAGGCTTTTTTGCTGTTTCTCGTTGCTCTTGAATATGTTGACGGCAGGTTATACGAAGCCTGCGAAGTTATGGGGGTAAAACCCTTGCGGCAATTTTTGCACGTAACGCTGCCCGAAATGAAATACACCGTTGTGAATACCATTTTTGTTTGCTTCACCCTTGCATTTACCGATTTTGGTGCACCCAAAGTCATAGGCGGAAATTACAATGTGCTCGCTACCGATATTTACAAGCAAATCGCTGGGCAGTTCAATATGAATATGGGGGCGGTGGTAGGCACCTTGCTGCTTATTCCCGCTATTATTTCGTTTATCACTGGACGTTTTGTGTCAAATAAAAATACAAGTACTCTCAATTCAAAAACAATTCCGCTCACAATTAGCAAAAATCCTGTTCGCGATGCAGCGTTTTTTCTGTTCTGCGGATTTATAGCCACGTTCTTTATATTTTTGATAATCTCGCTTTTTATAGGAGCATTCACAACTTATTTTCCTTATGATTTAAATCTCACTTTGAAACATTTTATTTTTAACCAATCAAATGGAGGCATCGATTGCTTTTTCAATTCCGTATTGATGAGCGTTGCTTCTGCCATTTTTGGTTCTATTTTTGTTTTTGTATATTCATATATGATGGAAAAAGCAGAAGGATTTGGAATTTTAACAAAATATGGCAAATTGCTTTCGCTTTTGCCTCTTGCCGTGCCGGGTATGGTTATTGGTGTTTCTTTTATATTTTTCTTCAACTCTGGGAGCAACCCCTTTCATTTTATTTACGGCACAATTATAATACTCGTGCTTTCAAATATAATTCACTATTTTTCTGTTCCTTATTTAACGGCAACCGGAGCTTTGAAAAAACTGGATAGAGAATTTGAAATGGTGGCAGAGAGCATGAACATTCCGCGCTGGCAAACTTTTTTTCGCGTGAGCGTTCCATTATCCACTCACGCCATTGCAGAAATAGCGATGTATTTTTTTGTAAATTCTATGGTAACCGTTTCGGCAATTGTTTTTTTGTATAGCGCAAATTTCAAAATAGCCGCAATCGCAATTACCCACATGGAAGAAGCTGGAGACATAAGCCAAGCAGCAGCGATGAGTTTATTGATACTCTTGATAAATGTTGCTGTGCGAATGTTGTATCACATAATAAAGGAGAAAACGTAGATGAACAGAATAAATGCAATTATTCTGGATTGGGCAGGAACAACTGTGGATTACGGGAGCTCTGCTCCTGTGAATGCTTTTATTTCTGCCTTTGAAACTTTTGGCATAAAAGTTAGCGTAGAAGAAACCCGTGCCCCAATGGGACTTCCCAAACGAAAGCATATAGAAAAAATGCTGGAAAACATGGGGCGTTCATATACGCAAGAAGAGGTTAGTCAAATCTATGCCCGCTTTGAACCAGCACTTTTTGAAGTATTGACAAAACACACAGACCCTTTGCCCGGAGTTATTGAAGCGACCCAGAAAATTCGGGAAATGGGAGTGGCAATAGGTTCAACAACTGGCTATACTCAAGCTATGATGGATGTGGTTGTGCCTGCGGCAAAAGAAAAAGGCTATGCACCGGATTGCGTAATTTGCCCAGACCATTGCAACGGGGTGGGCCGGCCATATCCATATATGCTATGGCGCAATTTGGAAAAACTCGGCACAGAATCCATACATCACGCGCTAAAAATAGGCGATACCGAAGCCGATATGCAAGAGGGAAAAAATGCAGGATGTTTATGCGTTGGCGTATTGAAAGGTTCCAGTATGCTCGCCTTGAATGGAGACAAAGAAATTGCAAGGCAAAAATATATGGAAGCTGGAGCAGACTATGTTATTGAAGACATTAGCGCATTGCCCGCTTTGATAAAATCACTTAATGAGAAAAAAGGAGTTTAGCGATATGTACGAGTTTATACCTGATAATCCATACCTGCTTTTAACACCAGGGCCTCTCTCAACTTCAAAATCTGTGAGAAATGCACTGCTCAGAGACTGGTGTACCTGGGACGCGGATTACAACGAGGATATTGTTCAAAATATTCGCCGCCGCTTGGTGGCACTCGCAACTAAAAAAATTGAAAACTACACAGCTGTGCTAATGCAAGGTAGCGGTTCTTTTTCTGTTGAAGCTACCATAGGCTCTGTGGTGCCGCCAAACGGCAAATTGCTGGTGATAACCAACGGTGCCTATGGCGACCGAATTGCACGAATGGCAAAAGTATTGAAACTCAAACATATAGCATATTCCTGTTTTGAAACCGAAGCACCTAAACCAGAAATTTTGTCAGTAATTCTCGGAGAACATCCAGACATTACGCACACAGCACTTGTTCACTGCGAAACCACAACTGGTATGCTCAACCCGCTTCCAGAAATTGCCAAAGTGGTCAAGGAACACGGCAATGTTTTCATTTTAGATGCCATGAGTTCTTTTGGCGGAATACCATTTGATATGGCAAATTGCAATATTGATTTTTTGATTAGTTCTTCAAACAAATGCATTCAGGGGGTTCCGGGCTTTGGCTTTGTTATTGCCAAAACAGAAGAATTGCTAAAATGCAAAGACAATGCCCGCTCCCTGTGTTTGGATTTATATGGGCAATGGAAGGAAATGGACAAGTCTGGAAAATGGCGCTATACATCTCCCACGCATATAGTGAGAGCATTTTACCAAGCATTAGATGAATTGGAAATAGAAGGCGGCGTAGAGGCTCGCTATCAAAGATACTGCAAAAACCAACAGTTGCTTGTCAATGGAATGAAAGAGCTCGGCTTTAGACCTTTTTTGCCAAAAGAGTTGCAGTCTCCAATAATCACATCTTTTGTATATCCAACTCTAGATTTCAACTTTGACAGTTTTTACAAAACCATAAAGAAACTCGGTTTTGTATTATACCCAGGGAAAATCTCGCAAGCAGATACTTTTAGAATTGGCAATATTGGGGAGGTATTTCCCAAAGATATAATGAGGCTATTGAAAGTTATTGAAAGTGTTAGGGATGAAATATAAGTTTATTATAGTAATATAAACACCTACAACCGCACACAAACGCACGAGGTTTGCATTTATTGGCTTTTTTAGTGTTTTCCTCTGGAAAATTTGTAGTTTAGTCGTTAATGAATAAACTACTTTTCACTTTGCTATTTCTTGCCCTTGCTGCCTACGGGCAGATGCAGGAGCGTATTGCCGTTATCAACACTATGGATGACTATGATTCCATAAGCGTTGCCGAATTGATTTACCTTACAGACAAACTCCGAGAGACGGCGGTAAATGTTCTGCCTGCCGAGCGGTTCGGGGTTATGACAACCGAAAGCATAGTTGCTTTTCTAGGCTCAATGGAGAACACTGTCAGGGTGTGCAAGGAATCCAGTTGCCTTGCGGAGTTGGGAAGGCAGGTGAGTGCGGATTACGTGGCACAAGGGCGGATAGGGCGGTTCAACAATGATTTGACTATAAAAGTTGAGCTTTATAGTGTCAAAAGCGGGAATCTTATGGGTTCATTCGCGGGCAGCTCAAAGGATATATCTGGATTGCTTGCCCTTATAGACGAAAAGGCATCGGATTTGTTCAAGAGAATGCTTGCGGAGCCTAAGCCGATAGTGGTTGAAAAGCCAGAGGTTGCGAAGATGGAGCCGGAACCTGCAAAGCCTGTGATGCCAGAGGTCAAGCCTTTTCCGAGAACCAGTACTTGGGTTGGAATTGGATTGGAATTGGCAGGGGTGGGGATGCTTGCTATTGGGTATCTGAAAGACAAAGACCTAAAAGATGCTTATGATAAATATAGAGAAGAAGAATATACTAAACCTCAGGAAGGTTTCAATGATGACTGGGATAAAGTGGAAAGCACTCGCACCCAAAGGAATGTGTTTTACATAGTTGGCGGTGTTCTTTTGACTTCGGGGATAGGGGTACATATATGTTTCTAAAATTTTTTATTCTCGCTGCCACGTTTCTTTTGTCTTGCGCAGATGTGGAACGCGACTCCCTTTATGATTCGGAGGGCATTAATTATGGAGGAAAGGACCTTGTTGAGGCACCCGGCAAAGGCAACGATATAGCGAATTATAGAACTGTTCGAATTGGCGAACAAGTTTGGATGGCAGAGAACCTTGATTACAGGGTTCCCTTTAGCAGATGCTATGACAATATCGCAAGCAACTGTGGGGCTTACGGCAGGCTTTACGACTGGGCAACTGCAATGGCTCTGCCTGCTATGTGCAACTTTATTGTTTGTATTTCTCAAATATCCGCGAAGCATAGAGGAATATGCCCCGAAGGCTGGCATATCCCAAGCAGAGAGGACTGGAGTGAGCTGCTTTTTCATGTGGATTCTGAGAACGGTGGGGACGGGTATTATTACGATGAATACTACGCTTATGATAGTTACACAGCAGGCAGGTATTTGAAAGCTAATAGTGGCTGGTTAGAAAATGGCAACGGCGAAGACAAGTATGAATTTTCGGCTCTGCCTGGCGGCGGTGGCGAGTGGAATGGTAGTGATTTGTGGGATTTCAACTATGGCGGTCGTTACGGCGTTTGGTGGAGTTCCTCGGAGTACGATGACTCTGGTGTCGCTCGCCTGAGTATGCCCTACAACAGCGAGTACGCATACTACACCAACGACGGCAAGCCCCACCTGTACAGTGTTCGTTGCTTGCAAGACTAACTTCAGCAAATAGGAGAATGGAAAATGAAGCATAAACATATCTCAAAACTCGTACTGGTAGCAGCCTTTTGGCTTTTCTCCTGCGCAGATGTGGAACGCAACTCTCCTTATGATTCGGATGGCATTAATTATGGAGGAAAGGACCCTGTTAAGGCACTCGGAAAAGGCAACGATATAGCGAATTATAGAACTGTTCAAATTGGCGAACAAGTTTGGATGGCGGAGAACCTTGATTACAGGGTTCTCTTTAGCAGATGCTATGATAACAAAGAATCCAACTGCAAAACTTACGGCAGGCTTTACACCTGGGCAACGGCAATGAATCTGCCTATTATCTGCAACAAGATAAGTTGCTCTTCTCAAATATCTGCAAATCATAGAGGTATTTGCCCCGAAGGCTGGCATATCCCAAGCAAAGAGGACTGGGATGAATTGGTAAGAGCAGTTGGCTCATTAGGCAGGAATCTTAAAGCGGTTAGCGGGTGGAAACAAAATGGCAGCGGAGAAGACAGGTATGGATTTTCGGCTCTACCTGGTGGCAGGGGTAATCCTGCCGGCGGTAGTAGTATGGTCGATCCCTATATCAGCACTTTCAACGATGTTGGCGAAAGAGGCACTTGGTTGAGTAGTTCTGAGTATTCCGACGTCTTTGCCTACGACCGTAATATGACCTACTACGAAGTGAATGCGATCAACCGCGGCTACATCCGTAAGTTAGACCTGTTCAGCGTGCGTTGTGTGATGGATTAGGCACCTAAATTAGCAAAATACGCAAACCGCTCCCATTGAATTGGGGGCGGTTTTTTGTTTGCCCTAGCTTTGTGGCAAGTTATTTTCTAATTTATTTACGATGAAAGAATACATCGCATATTCAGGTGAAGTTTTTACCATAGAATGGTATTTTGACTCTACGGGCAGTAGCGATGTTTTGGATTATTTTAACGAGCAGAGCAATATCCAAAAACGAAAATTGCTCATGTTATTTAAACGAATGGGTGATTTTGGGAAAATAAGCGACATAACGAAGTTTAGAAATGAAGGTGAGCAAATATTTGCTTTTAAAACGCAACCAGATAGATATCTATCATTTTTTCACTCTGGCAAAAAAATAATAGTAACTAATGCTTTTGTGAAAAAATCAGATAAATTGCCAAAAAGAGAAAAAGATAAATCATTGGCTAGAAAATTGGACTATGAACAACGAACAAATGGAGGTTCTTATTATGAAAAATAAGGCAGTGTCAACATTTGATAGGGTTATGGCAGACCCCGAACAAAAAGATCTCTTTGACAAAGAGTACTCAGGTTTTTTGCTATCTGAATTTTTATTAGAAGCAATCGAAAAACGAAAGATTTCTACTAATAAATTGGCAAAAATCAATTCTTTGCTAACTCCACTTGGATATGAATTGATAGCAAAAAAAACATTTATCCATGCACGTTGAGACGTTGGAGTTAATTTGGATAAATGCGAACCTCGTGCGTTTGTGGGTGGTTGTAGGTGGTTGCCTCAAAACCGCTCCCATTGAATTGGGGGCGGTTTTTTTGTTTGTCTATGCAGTTACTGAGCGGGTTTGTTTGCGGAGGTGTTTCTTAATATCAGCAGCAGTATAGCCTTTCTTTATGAGACCTAGAATTTCGTTGCGTTCCGCTTTACGGCCCTTGCCAACACCAATCTCAATGCCATCCTCCTGACCTTCCTCATACCTAACCTCAAGAGCTTCTTCAATATTCCATTCACCTCTTATCAACATGTTTAAAACCTCCGAACTATGCCTCTCTAGAAAAGATACTAAAATATTTTTGCTAATGCAAGTCTTCACCGCCAACTTTATAGCCTCGCGAAGTTCCATAGATTTAAAATTCTTTTTTATCTCCGCTATGAACTCCTCGTAACCACTCAAAACAGGGCTTCTGCCTGCCATTTCTGCATTATGACCTTTATTTATATTATAAACTCTTACCACAAGCTCCAAATATAAGTCTGGAGTTTTAAAATTATAAGAATCGGATAATTTAAGCTCCTTGTAATCGGGAAATTTTTTATCGCCGTTGTATAGAACAATGAACTCAGGGGAAGGTATCATTACCCTTTTCTGCTTGTAAAGGCTTTTCCTGTCAATTATCATACCATATTCCGCAGACAGATATTGAAGCATTCTCAGCGGCATATTGTTGTTAATTGAAGATTGATGTTCAAGGAGCACTATGAGCCTGTCTTCCATCACAAATGCTATATCGTTTATTTGATTCATGTAAAGCACATCCGAGATGGTCACTATCTCTATCTTTGTGCTTTTTGGATAGCTTTTGCCGCTAATTGCGCTGTATAGCTCCAATAGGTTGCTTTTTTCGCTGAACAGCCTTGTGAAAACGCTGTCTTTGTGATTGCGATTGATTTTGGCCTCGGTCATTTTTGAACCTCCATTTTGTTCGTTACTTACTTAGACGTACAAAAACGGAAAAAAAGCCAAAAAAAATGAATTTTGCAAACAGTTGTTTGCAAAAATGTGCATTTTTTTAGTTACTTACTATATTTATCATATGTTCAGTAAATTTTCAAAATTTATTGCAACGGTGTTATGCACATATTTTTTGTGCTCATGCGCACCGTCTATAGGCGGTGTACCATCTTTTACGCTAGTTTCCGACCAAACCGATAAAATTAAAAGGCACTACACCACTTTAGAAACACCAGTTGAAAGCAAAGATTGTTATACAATGTTGTTTTTTTACACTATATGGTTTGGAACTCCCCCCGTTGAAGAGAGCTTGCTCTCTAAGGTATTGGAAGAAAACAATGCCGATGCACTGCTAGACGCTGAATTCAGACGTTCTTATGCATTTTTTCCGCTTCTATTCAGCCGTTCATGTTTAACTGTTTCTGGAACCCCAGTTAAAGTGAGGAAAATGCCATGAAACTTATTTTATCAATTTTTACTTGTTTTTTGTTAATTTCCTGCACGAGTTCGCGCAGCTTTCCCTTAGTTTCAACTCAAGTAGCCGCTGTTCCATCTCACAAAATTTTAGGAAAGGTAGGGATAGAAAGTTGCGGCATAACAGTAAATTTTAAGAAAATGGAGAGCAATGTTTTGGAACAGGCAAGGGAAATGGGCGGCGATGCCGTTATTGATTTTCAGGTGAGACTTAAATCTAGCACTTTTATATATTACTTTTTTTATATTTATGCGCAAGATTGCTATTCCGTCACTGGAACAGCAGTGAAATTTACAGGTGGCGGTTTTGATGCACCTTCCGTATGGGATAATGTTCCACAATCCACCACAAAAGAACCAGAAAGCTCGTGGGATTAACCACAAGGAGGCCTTATGAAAAAAGTTAGACAAACCCTTTATGCCACTTTGTTTTTTGCTGCATCGTCATTTGCGGCAGAAAAAATATGCGCGCCGGATTTTGAAGTGTTCGGGCTAAACGCAGATTTTGGCAAATCGTCTGTTAAGGTGCTGCAAGGCAAAATGGAACCGCAGCAATATGCGCGGCAATTGACAACTCCCCTTGCAACAGATTCCATTGCCGTCACAGACGACTTAAACCGCCAAATAACCTGGGCCAAAAGCCAAGGTTGCTCATATTTGCTGCAAACAACGCTAACGCGCCTCGGAGAAACCGTACAGGTGAACGCACGCCTTATGGATTTAAATTCAAACAGCTACGTTTTCAAAAGAAGTTACAAAGCGAGTTCTCCAGATGATTTGCACCCAATTTTAAGCCAAGTTGGAAACGCTTTGCAAGATCCTAAATTTGCGGCAATAGAAACCATTTACGATGTGTCAAATGCGGATGCCAAAACTTTAACGAAAAAGAGAGTTTCCACTTATTACGGAATTAACGTTGGTTATTCCTATTTCAAGGATTATAAAAATTTATATGATTTAGGTTTGAGATATATATGGGACAACAGAACCTTTATTGGAGAAGCCATTTGGGATTTAGGCTTTAACGGAAAAGGCAATAACATAAGCGAATTCGGCATCCGCATAATGTATCCTTTTTCAGATAAAAACAGTGCTTTCTATATCGGTGCCGGCGCAGGTTTTGCAACAAGTTCCAGAAGAGTACCTTGCCCAGAAAATAGGTATTGTGATTATGATGGTTCTACTTATGATCATGAGTCTGATTATGGTTTGCAAGTTGAATGCGCAGGAGGATATTTTATGGGGCGCACCAGCAACTTGGTTTTCCGCTTGGAAGCACACGGAAATGGTTTGATTCAGGATAAAAAGTCTATAGGTGGCGGTTTGCGGATAATTCTAGGAATTGCCGATTAACCGCCAACTTAAATTCACTTCTTAAATCCTTTGAGCAATCCCTTGGCTTTGTCAGTTACGGCACCTTTTGCTTTTGTTGTAGCTTCTTTCTTCTTGGCCTCGGCTTCGGCTTTTAATTTGGCTTTTTCTTCGTTCAGCTTTGCTGTGGCTTTGTCTTTTGCCTCGTTTATTTTTGCCGTGGCTTTGTCTTTAAGTTCGTTCACGGGATTGCTGTTTTTGCTCGCATCAAGCGTCACTTTTGGATCTGAAAGGGTACCGCCAATGTTAAAGAATAAAACGGCGTTTCCTCTTGAATCTCTTTGATAAAGCGAAACAGGGCTTGTTTTTGTTAGGTTGTTCAAATTGGAACTTATTGACGAGCTTAAAGTATTTTGCAGGTTCAACTTTAAAATACCGTCAAAGCCAACCGCGCCTGTAAAGGCAAGCAAACCGAGAGCCCTAGCGTTTATGTCAAAATTCTTAACCAAAAGCTGCCCATTTCTCGCTTCAAAATCAGCTTTAAGGTCGTCAAAGCTCATATCTCCCTTGCTGTTCACGGGGGGGTTCAAAACTTTTTTGCCGGCAATCTCAAATTTTGAAAGACCTTCGCCAACGCCTCCCAATATTTTTGAACCCCTTAAACTGCCATTTGTAATTTGCACAGAAATGGGACCGGTTAAATTATCCACAAAATTCTGTGGCAAACCTTTGGTGTTAACATCCATTTTCATAGTGAATTTTCCAAAAACAGTATTGTCTAAACTTCTAATTTGCTTTGCCATTTCAGATTCTCCGTTAATATTCTTTCTTCCGTTGGATATAAAATCATTTGCTTCAACTTTGTCCACGTTTAGCGCAAATTTAACATTTGCAGATTTTCTGTTGCTCAAATCCAATGCTATATTTGTGTTAATGCCACCTGCATATAGCCGCCCTTTGCCTGCTATATTTGCCCTTTTGTTTGCATAATTAACTCCCAAATTGAAATCGGAAAGAGTTAAATAGCGAAATACTGTGTTTGCCAAATTGATATTTATATTTGCAATTATGTCTGGAAGTTCGGGGTAAATTTCCATTGGAACTTCGTCTTCTTTTGGTGGTTTTGTGGCATCGCTTGGAGGGAGCAAACGGTCTAAATCTAAATTAGAGGAACTCACATTCACATTTATATTCATTTTTTTGCCTGCGGCAAGCCTGGGCATTACCATTGCCAAATAATCCGTTACAACGGCTTTAACTTTTACGTCTGATTTTCCAATTTGCACCGATGGGTCAGCAGAAATTTCTGTGTTTGAAAATTTAACCAAGCCGTTTAAAGAAACTGCATCTGGAATTGCAGAAGTTTTAGCAACTATGTTTTGCAAATTTACATTGCCATTAACTGAGAGCTTTTGCGGATTAGCTGGGTCTATAATGCCCTTTGCGCCAATGTTGGCATCTAGCTTGCCTGTAAGTGCGCTGAGGTCTTGAATGGTTATGAGTTTGTTTGCCAGTGTAAACAAAATGCCCAAATCAAGTTTTGCATTTAGCGACAAATTGTCTAAACTTGGCTGCGGAGACTGCAAATTGCTCGCTTCTAATAAAATGCTTGTTGGCTGTCCGGCAAGCTGGAATGAAAATGGCTTTACGCTCAAGGAGTTTTCTTTTAAAGCTATATTGCCTGTCCAAGAACTAATTCCTGCTGGCAAATCGCTGTGATTAATGGCTACATTGTTCACAGCCAAGTTCAAGCTCAATGGCAAACTTCCATTTGGAACTATTGCTCCCTTAACCGCAGCACTCAAAACAAACGTTCCGCTTGCGCTGATTTTTGGAATTTCGGGATTTATTCCAGTGGGTATATCTTTCATGACTTCTGCCAAATTTACTTCATTTGATTCAACTTTCAAATCCACAACTTTTGTATCTTCCATAAATCTGCCTATGGTTCCGTTTGCGTTTATTTTTATGGACTGCAAGCCTATGGAAAATTTTTGAATATCCAATTGCTGAGTGCGCACATTTGAGTTTATGTCTGCATTCAGGGATGCGGTTACGCCCCCTTTGCGAATTCCAAGGCTTTGATCCTCAATAGAAATTTCTTTTAAGGTCAAGGCTGTTGATGTTTTGACATGTTCGAGAGTTTTGTCAAGTGAAAGAGATATCTTTAAATTTATGTTGCCAAAAACCATTTTATTCTTTTGCGAACGGTCGTTGAAAATAACCTTGGCATTTTTTATTTGAAAAGAACTCAATGCAAAAGACCCAGGCAATTCAATTTTTGACAAATCAAGTTTTGCAGTGTCTTTTTTAGCTGTGGTATCTGGCTCTCCGCCCAAGCCGTCTATTGAGGTTCTGCCATCTGGCATAACTTCGTAGAGCAGGGTTAGGTTTTCAATGGAAATTTTGTCTATAGCTACGTGAAAAATCAAAAGCTTTGCTAAATCTATCTTGATAAGTGCAAGCGGCAAATCCACAAAAGGTTCTTTGCTAAATCCGTTGCCTGGGTTATTTGCAATTTTTATGTCTTTTAACTGAATGCCAAGTGGCAGCAAGCTAAAGCCCGCTCCGCCAACTTTAACCTCTCGCTTTAAAACACCGCTTGCTTGTTCTTCGACAAGGGCCTGTATTTTTTCGGGGGGGAACTTGCTCTTAACCACAAAAAATGCGGCAACAAAAGCAACAACAAAGAGAACCACCAAAACTGCGAGGATTTTAAGGAATTTTTTCATGGGGGTAATATAGAAAATTAACCACACTCCCCGCATTTTTTTCTAAAAAAAATGCGGCGCAAAAATTTTCCAAAGGCATAAGTTTTGTGCAGAGCTTTTCCCTTGTGGGAATCTGGAAGCATCCAAAAAAAATTTCTTACTTTTGGAACTTCTTTTTCCAAAGCATCTATTGCTTCTTTGCCGTATAAAAATTCGCCATTTGAGAGCTCCAGTTTAAAATCCTTGGCCCCTTCGCCCTGCGGAAATGGGATAATATCTACTTCACCGCTCAAATGCTTTTGCAAAAGTTTAGCGAATGAGCGGCAAACTGCACAGTTTGAGTCAAAGTAAAGTTTCAAATTCCTGCCGCTTTAACAAGGTCTGTAAACTTCTTACCGGGTCTGTCTTTTGGATAATTTTGATTTACAGCCTCCATTCTTTTCCTATTGTTATTCACCCTCTCGCAAGATGGAGGATGAGTACTAAACGCATCCAAAACAGAGCCTTCTTTTTCTTCAGAGCATTTTCCCGTAACAGGGTCATAGCTTTTAAGCCCTCTGGCAAAAAAATCACTTAATCCTTCTGAAGATATGCCTATTTTATTTGTATATTCAAAACCTTTAACATCAGCTTCGGATTCATTCTCACGGCTATTTCCCAAAAGCCAAAAATTGGCACCCAGCGATGCTAAAACAGCACCAATGCCATCTCCCAAAAGAATGCTTATAACTCCAGCGGCAGCAGCCTGTTTAACTATGCTTTCTCTGCTGTGGTGCAACACCACGTGCCCAACTTCGTGCCCCAAAACACTCATAAGCTCGCTCTCGCTTCGAAAACCGTTCCTATTTGTATTATTTTCCTTTAAAATTTCGGTGTAAAAATATACATAACCGCCAGGAACAGCAAAAGCATTTAATTGCTTGCTTTTTATAATTTTAAATTCAAAGAAATTATCTTTAGTGCAAGATACCTTCTCACTCCTATTATCTGGATCATTGCGGCAAAGTTTTTCGCTTGGCAAAAGAGCTTCAATATCATTTTTGTCTATTGCCTTTACAATTTCCTTTCCCCTTGCCCTGTAATAATCATAAAGTTCTTTCTGCGCATCGTTTTGCGGATTGAAAAGCTCTTCGCCAGACTGCATAACATCTTTATGCTTATCTCTAACAAGGCTGTCAAATTCACGCCCCATTTTCTTTTCCTCTGCGGTGCTCACCAACAATTCTTCCCAGCTATGCAATCCGCAAGCTTGAAAAAAAACTACCATGGCAAAAGAAGCAATCCAAAAAAATTTCCATTTATTAGACATATTTCACCTCAATGATAATTTAGAAATTACCGCCCACCATTCATCGCAAACCAATTCCTTGCAAACACTAAAACCCGCTTCTTTGAACCAATCCAAAATAAAATGCTTTTCGTATTCCAATTGCCCGCTTAAAATAAATTCTCCGTTTTTTGTCAGTAGTCGCTCAATATCAGGGCGCAAAGGCAAAACTTCGGTGCGAAGCATATTGCAAACTATTACATTGAATTTTGCTTTTTCGTTAAAGGAATTCAAAAGTCCTAAAATCGCATTTGGGCTGCCTTCTCCGTTTTGCTCAAAATTTTCAACAATGCAGGGAATTGTCAAAAAGTCAATTTCGGTTTGAACTACAAATTTTGCACCCTTTTTCAATGCGAACAGAGATAGAATACCAGTTCCCGACCCAATATCAAGCACACTTTTTCCTTTGAAATCAACACCTTCCATAAGCTGTACCGCCAAAGCCGTGCTGCTGTGCTCGCCTGTGCCAAAGGCGGTTTTTGCTTCTAGTGCCAGTGTCACATCGCTGGAATTCGGTGCAGAAAAATTTATCCAAGGAGGCCGTACCCAAAGGCTCTCGCTAACTTTAACTGGAGTTTGCCTCTCTCGCCACCACAAATCCCAATCTTTTGTCTCTTCTTCTCCGCATTCAAAATTTAAATGGGGAAACCCTGCAACTATGCGGCTTAACTCCTCTTTTGAGTTTGTGTAAAATTTAAACGCAACATCCGAATCTTTTTCTGCATCAATCTCTTCTAAGGTTGTGATTCCCGCCTCAAAAAGATTAAAACTCTCCAATTCATAACTCTCTGCCTTGCAGGAACCAATTGCATAATAGCAAAGATTCATAGGCCTGGAGTTTTCCAGAAGTTTGGATTATCTCTATCGTCCCAGCGGTTCTTGCCCATTTCCAGCCACTTTCTCACAGAAGCTTGTATTTCGGGCGGTGCATCTTTCTTTTCCAAGTCCTGACGTGTTTTATCCAAAACGGCGAGGTAATCTCTGGCATCTTTTTGTTTGTCAAAATACATGAATATGTTGAATAAAATATATATGGTTTGGAATTCAAGATCTGCCTTTGGAAAATCAGACAGCATAAATGCGTTTTTGAAATGGTCGGCGGCTATTGAAAGTGCCCTTTTATCGTCCATTCCGGCTTGCCTGCAAAGGAGTGCTATGCGTGTCCAGTAATTGCCACGTTTGTAATATGCACCTAAAACTTTTGCGTTTGCTTCTATTTCTGCCCTTATGTCTGCAAACTGATATGCAACTATGGCGGCGGCATAGCTCCTTGGAATCGTGAACAGTTCCTCGCCAATTCCAGTTTTATCAAAAAAAACCTTTCTTTTCTCAATTGTTTCTTTTAGCTCCCTAATCACTTGGGGCGGAAGCTGGCTTTCTTGATTTTGCCTTGTGGTTCTGTTGTAAAGCACAAAATCTTTTCTATCTGGGCTTGCAAGGTAGCAACCGTGGCATATCGTGACACCGGCAAGCAGGTAATTGATGCTTTGGAACTTGCCAGTAGTAGCATAAACAGGGGCGAGAAAAGGGTCGCTTAGAGTAGAAAGCGATTTTGCCCTTAATTCCTGTGAGTTTATGCCCCATTTTTTGCAAACTGGACAATCCACAATTCTGGGATAAAGCGGTGATTCCAAAGTCGGGTCAAGTGGCGGGGTTGTTAGGGCTTTGGAATTGAATTTGAAAACTACATCCATTGCATCCTTTGGAGCTGGCTCCATTTCAGTTCCTTCTGTAGCTGCTGGTGCTGGAATAGCATCGCCCATACCGGGGAACTCGGCTCTTATGGCTTGCACATTTTTCATATTTATTTCCATGCCAAATTTTGAAATATAGGCATCTACCATTTCGCTCTGATTCTTAAAAAGAACCATCAATCTGCGGCGCATTTCTTGATTGTCTTCACTCATGCAAGTGAATATAGAAAAATTTTATCAAGCCATAGCCAACCTTCGCCATTTAGCCTAAGATAGCCTTCATTTAATTCAAGCCATTTTTTTTCTATAAAAGGTTTTGCCTTTTTGAGTTCAAATTCTTTCCCGAATTCCTTCTCATAGTCTTTCAGCGATAACCCTTCCCTTGTTCTCAAAGAGAGCCACACGGCTTCCATTTCCTTGCCTTCTGCGCTTGGAATATCCTCTGTTAAACCGCTTTGCTGGCAACCGCCCATAACCCATTTTTTCCAAGGAACATATTTTCCCTCAACATAACTGCGAATCCCTTTCAAATAACTATGAGCCGAAGGGCCTGCGCCCAAATAAGAACCCCTTTTCCAATAAACCATATTATGCTTACTTTCGTGGCCAGGCAAGGCAAAATTTGAGACCTCGTATCTATCCAATTTAGCTTCGCTTAAAATTTGCACCGCTTTTAAATACATTTCGGGGTATAGGTCTTCTGGCTGGGGAGGAAGTTTTTTCCCTTTTTCCAAAGTTAACCCATAAAAACTTATGTGTTTTGCCCCAAGGCTTGCCAAAGTTTTAACATCGCTCAAAAAGTTTTCCGTGCTTTGGTTTGGCAGGCAAAACATCAAATCGCAGTTTCCTGTGCCAAAAGCGGAATTCAATTTTTCAAAAGCCGCCAAAGCTGTTTTTGCCGTATGCTTCCTCCCAAGCATTTTCAATAAATTATCATTTAGGCTTTGGATTCCAAGGCTAAAGCGATTTATTCCAAACTCCAAAGCTATATTTATTTTTTCTTCGCTAACCTGTTCAGGGTTCCATTCCATTGAAAATTCTTTTAGACCGCTTTTCTGCAAACCCGCAAGCAATTTTCGCAAATTTACCGCACTCAAAACAGAAGGAGAGCCACCACCTAAATATACTGTCTCAAATCCATCATTTGCTCTCAATTCCAATTCCCTCAAAACCAAATCCACATATTCGCTGTGCAGCCTCTCCGGTGCAGGCATTGCGCAAAAATCGCAATAGCCGCATATAGAAGCACAAAAGGGAACGTGAATATAGAGAGATTGCATATTAAATTTTTAACTCCGCCACAAATATATTCTTGTCCCGTAAATTTAGCTTAACGGAATCTTTTTCCGTTATAACCACAGGCAAACCTAGCTTCAAAACTTGCATTGCCACTTTTTGAATATTTTTTGAATGGTCTCTGCATTTTATTTTTTTTATGATGGAATATTTTTTTTGCAAGCCCTCAAAAAATCTGTGCGAGTGCGCTATGCCTGCAAGGGCTATTATATCAGAATTTATCAGTAAAATTTCTCCGCAATAATTCTTTGGGATTTCCATTCTAAAAACCAAATCTGCTGTTTTTGCATTTTCTTCCCACTCCATTGCGCATTTTTTAACGCAGGCAATTTCTGGATGGTCCCTCCAAAGGCTACGGCAATTTCCAAAGGGAATAATATCAAATAAATTTTCTGCTTTTTCTCCCCAAGTTAAGCAAACCCAAAATGCGTGGCTAAGTCTGCGGTCTTCCAAGCCATCATCGCTAATCAAAACATCGTATTTGCCATCCAGTTTTTTGCACATCTCAAAGCGATTTCCTGTAAAAACCTCAAAACCCTTTTTTTCAAACCACAAATTTTCGTCTCCTGTATTTTTGCACAGAATAGCGAGCTTAAAACCCCGCTCTTTAAACTCCTTTGCCAAAAAAGCCGTGTATGGCGTTTTTCCCGCCCCGCCTGCGAGCAAGCTGCCAACGCCTATGAGCGGAGTTTTAAAATGCGTTTTCTTTTTAGGAGCAAGCCGCGTTTTGGAATCTATTAAATAGCCAAAACGCCAGAGAAGAGCGAGGAGAAAATTCATTTATATTTATCGCGGAGCATAAGCAGAATATCTACAACGGGTTCTATGCTATCAGGGTCTTCGTTATAACGCCTGCCCCAGAATGAGTACGCCCAAACCACAGCCCATCTATTAACTTCGCCAACTTTACAACAGTATTCAACTTCATCACCCTGTTTAATGAAAAAAGATTCATCCAGCAGATAACCTCCATTTACAAACATTGCAAAATCAAGAATTGCTGGATAGTAGTCTATTGAATAAGCATTATAAAGAACCATAAATTCATATATCTCGTTAAACTTACCGTTATCTGAAAGATCCTGATAGGCAGCGAGCAGTTGGCGCACCATAGTATCCCAGCCGTTTGCAACATACGTTGGGCGATTTACAAAGCCAGAGAGGAGTTCTATATAGCGTTTGAATTTACCATTGTTCAAAAATTCTGTTCTATTGCTGTATAGCCGTTTGATAAGAGAATTGAATGCTCCCCCTTGGACATCATCACGGGTAATCCTGTTTAAGTCATACCATTTTCCGTATTCATTTTCCTCTTCGCCGCTCAATGAAAACCAATTGTTTTGCCCAGAAAACGGAAACGAGATGAAGTCAAAGGCTTTCGAGGCGAAACTCGCTGCTGGCTCAATATCTTTATCATTTATCACAATGGCAATGGAAGACGATGATGTTTTGCTACTGCTTGACGTTTTGCTACTACTTGACACTTTGCGGCTACTTGACGAAGCTAGACTTGAACTGCTTTGGTCGCCAAGTAAATCGCCCAAGCTATGCTCTCCGCAAGATGCGAGAACTATTGCCATAACTAGGACTATCAGAATGTTCATTGTGTTTGTCTTCATTGTTTTCTCCTATGGTTTGAAGATTAGGTTTATTTGTTGGCATAAGATAGTAAAATTTTATTGCCCCGTTACTAAATTTTCTATATTTTCCTTTTCTACATTCGCTCTGCAAAGGAGCGGTTTTATTATATCACATACATTTTTTCCACGAGGATTACTATGTCCAAAAAACTGCCGAAGTTTGCTCCATTTACATTGGACTTCACATTTAAAAAAGCCTTTGCTAGCGAGCAATGCAGTGACCTGCTTTTGTTCCTCCTCAAAAGCAGGTTACAACAAAAAAGTAGTTGAACCTTTGCCTGTGGATTTGCAAAAAAGCCTTTTAGAGGGACTTAGGGGAATGAAGTCGGTGCTTCACGATTCGGTTCTGTTTTTGCTATTGACTGGTATGAGAGTTGGCGAACTTGAAAATATATCTCCCAAAAGTTTTTATGGCGATGTAATTCATTTGCACGGCGATGCTGTTGGCACAGCGAAGCCTATAAGCGGCAAAAGCACGTCAGCGGTTAGGAAACTGCCTATTTGCCCAAGCATTACCAAAATCTTTGAGAGGGGTTATATCTTTAAGGCAAGAAAGATAAGGCAGAGTATTCAAAGCAAGGAGTTCAAAAAGAAATTCCCCGGAATCCACGCACATCGGTTGAGACATACATTTGCGGTCAATAAGCTGCTTTCGCAAACTGCTTCCCTGCAAATGGTAAGCTATCAACTTGGGCATAGCGATATAAGCCTAACAGCGAACCTTTACGGCAAATTTGTCCCAGAGCATTTCAAGGCAGGGTTTGAGGAGGCTATAAAGGAACGAAAGGAATGGCTTGAATTATTAGAGAAAGAGTATTTCTCTACATTTGCTATGTCACTTGAAGAAAAGGTATGAAATAATAACGTACTCTTTTTGCTGCAAAAACCGTGCCAACAATAAACCCCAAATGACTTTAGCATATCCTCACAGTTCTTTCCTCTAAGAAAATCTTGCAGCAGTAAAAACAACAACATTGAAAGGAAGCGGAAATTATCAGGCTGAATGGCAATTTGCCGTTGCAAGGGGGGTGGGGGGGCATATTAAAATAGGAATAATAAAGGATGACAAAAAGAATTTTGTCATCTAAAAAACAAGCCTATGCAGAGGCATGAAGAATATAATAACAGATGTATATAATAACAAATATTATAGACCCTTCTCGCTGGCTTGAAGTTACTCCGTTATGTCAAAATAGGTGGCAGGTATTTTGTAAATTATATCTAGATAAACATAACGAGGTATATGTGACTTCATTTCTCACAAACCGCAAGGAAGCCGAGAACTCTCGCTTCCTTACGGTTATGGAAATGAAGTCACTAACCAAAAAGAAGGAGGACAATATGTCTAGTAACCCCAACTTTCGCCATCAGAAAAATGGCAACCACGTGCAGGGAACAGGCGGCAATACCGGCGGCGCAAACGCCGGCGGTAACGCAGGCGGCAACCTTGTGAAGAAAAAACTAAGCCCCATGGAGAAAAAGCTCATAGATGCAGAAAATAAAATTCGCAGAAAATTGTATGCCAAATACGGAGAGTTGCTAAAACTACTTAGTCCGCCAGAACTTATGGAGATAATACGTCTTAACTTCGGTGACGACCCCATTCGTGCTGTGCTGGAAGAAACAGACAACTCCATTGGGGCTGCCCTGCGTTGTATGTACGGCGAACCCATTAGCCGTAGAAGTTATTGAGCGAGTTTGGGTTATCATTCAGTTCGCTGTGTGAAAGGTGGCTAAGGAATTTTCTTAGCACCCAAAAATTGTTATCTTTTTTCCTGCCGATTGCTTGACCTCTTTCACGTAAAGTTTTTTGCTCCAGCTTTTCTTTGGTGTGCGGTCAAAAATCACCACCCAGCCTTCTTTTGAGCCTACTTTATCCATATACGTCAAAATTTGTTCTATGGAATCTTTTATTGTTTTAACTCCTTTGTAAATTTTAAGCTCAATCGGGTATTTCTGTTTCTCCCACTCAACGCAAATATCAGCACGGTTCTTGCCCAAAGCCATTTCTCGGCTAATATGACCGCCGCCGTTTAGCACACGCTGAAGAAAGGCTTGGATTACCAAATGAGGGGCGGCTTCGTCATATTGGTAGAAATTATCCTTATACCTTGTTGTCCATATCTCACTGTTCTCTTGCCAAAAACTCTGAAACTCTTTTAACAAAGCATTTATATTTATTTTGCCTTTTACAATGTATTTAGGTAAATCGTTTTTTGGCATTTCCGTTTTAAAATTTTCCTGCAAAGTGTAATTCAAGTATCTCACTATTATTTCCGCATAGATTTTATTCGCTGGCTCAACCACTCCACCCCCTACTTCCCTTATCAAGCCCAAATCTCTAGTGTAAAGATAGTCATCCGAAATTCTATCTACTGCCAGATTATCGCCCAAAATCAAAGGTTGTATAACGTTGCGGACACGTTCCTCTTTTAGTCTCTCCATAAGCGAATCAAAATGCGTTCCTCTTGCTAGAATTATATTTTGGATGGCTTGCTTTGCAATATCTTGTGTTATAACGGTGGAATAATCAGATTTGCAAATTTTTTCAACCGCTTCCCTAGCTACGGCATTTACAAGCCAAGGCTGCCCTTGCGTTTGTTCAAAAATATAATCCGCCGCTGCCGATTCAAATACTTGACCAGTCTCTGTGGTATGCTGATTATAAAATTCTGTCACATCGTCTTTCGTGAAATTTTCCAAAGTCATGGCTTCGGTCACTATATTAAATGGGCTTGTACTACCCAACGTTTCGCTGTCTGGGCGAATGTGGGCTTTGTAATCCCTTATGTTGCGCATCCCTACCAAAGCTATGCTATGGACAAATGGCACTTTTGCTCTGTACACAAAACCTTCCCGTAACTGCCTTAAAAATGTGATTAAAGTTCCGTTGCTAAGGCAATCGGCTTCATCAAAAAGTATTACTAGAGGTTTATCCAAAGAGCGACAATAATCAACGAGACTGTCTTTTAGCACATCGGTTGTACGATTATAGTCCGCTTCTTTTGCAAAACCTTTTGGCAGGTCTTGATTTTTTATATAGGATTCTATTTTTTGGACTATTTTGGATGTTCCTATTTCAGGTTCGGTAAATGCTTGCAGACCTTCCAAAGAGCAATATAAAGCGTAGTACTTACCCTCTGCATTTATTTTATCTGTAAGTTCCAATAAAAGAGTTGTCTTTCCGCTTTGCCGAGCGGCGTGAAGGACAAAATAATCCTCTTGCTCTATTAAATTCATTAGTTCTTTGCCAATACCACGCAAAGGGTCAAGCATATAATGCTTTGTTGAATTGCAGGGACCAGCTATGTTGAAACGTTTTTGAGACATTAATGGTAAGATAGAAAATTTTACGAATGAGGAGCTTATGGACTACGAAAGTGATATGAAGCGTTATAGCGACCATATGAATGCCTTGGCTTATGCTAAGGAGAAAGGCGTTGCTATTGGCGAAACTAGGGGTGAAACTAGGGGCGTGAAAAAAGTTGCTCGTAATATGCTTGCAAAGGGATATTCTGTTGCTGAGGTGATTGGAATAACAAACCTTTCGAGAGGACAGATTAGAGCATTGAACAAAGCCTAAGTTTGGTTTCTTTTTTGCCCATAATGCTATCTCCGAATTTTGAGGTTTTGCATTAGGGCGACTGGAGTATAGAAAAAAGTTTAGGCAAACAGCAACACCGCTTGCCTTCCGGTTAGAGGCAGGCTACGCCTTAGTCCTGGACGCAACGCACGGAGTATAGTCTCGTCTTATCGCTGTGGTACCTGTCCACAGAGGTCCAGGTATAGATCATGCCCCGGTCGTAAGCGTCGGAAGCACTGACCTCCGTAGCAGTCCACCAATCGCCGCGGTAGCCGACAATGTTGAAATTGCCATATGAATCCCCAGCGCCGCCTGGCAGAGCCGAAAAACCGAAATCGTCCGTGCCATTGCCGGATTCTCCTTGATAATCCCGCCACCCACTAGTAGCCTTTAACTTAGTTCCTGCATCTGCACAATTATAGCTATTGTCAGAACAGACATATTTCCCCAGAACATTCCAGTCATCAACGGTAGGCAAATGCCAACCAGAGGGACACACAGACTTTGCCGCCGTCCAATTATACAGACGACCGTATTTATCGCAGTTTATCGTATTTTCATCGTAGAGCTTACAATCATTACCGCCGCATTTGCTGCCACTTACATTGTAATTAAGATTTTCTGCCATCCAAACTTGGTCGCCAATCTGAGTGGTTCTATAATTCGCTATATCGTTGCCTTTATCTCTTCCCCCGTTAATGCCGGAGCCACCGCTGCAAATGCCGTCGTTTGATGAAGATGAACCGTCAACACCTGTGACAGACGAACTAGAACCTCCGCCGCTAGGTGAAGACGAACCGCTGCCAGACGAGCTGGAACTACCGCTCTGTGTATTTTGTACACAACGCACAGAATATAAGTTAGCCTTATAGTCGTAGTCACTGCTTACATCCTCGTATTCGTAATCTATGTTCCAGAGCCAAGCATAGTCCTCATCAACTTCTGTAGCAGTCCACCAATAGCCGTAGTCCTCGGCATCTGAGAAATCACCATCCGAGTAGCCGAAGCCGCCAGGCAGAGCCGCAAAGCCGTTAGCAGATTTCAATTTGGTTCCTGCTGTTTCTATCAACGTCTCCCATTCCTCATAGCTAGGCAAATGCCAGCCAGAGGGACACACAGACTTTGCCGTTTTCCAATTATATAAACGACCGTATTTGTTGCAGTTGGCAGATTTGCCGTCATAACATTTGCTGCCGCTCACATTGATGTTGAGGTTCTCAGCCATCCAAATTTGGTTGCCAATTTTGACGGTTTTATATCCACCGCCAACAGAAGATGAGGAACCACCTTCATCTTCTGAACTGGAACTGCTTGTGCCCTCCGATGAAGAAGACAATTTGAGCGAGGAAGATGACGACTTACCTTTGCCTCCGCTTGAAACAGACGAGCTAGATTCATTGCCGCTGTCGCCTGATTCTGATGAGCAGGAAAATGTGAATGTCAAGGCTATGGAAATAGCCAGACTGAGAATAGACTTAGTCTTATTCATATTGAACCTCTTTGTTGAAGGAAAATTTTTTCGCTATAAATGGGGGGGGGGGGGGGGGGGGGGGCAGATTTGCGTTTAAACACGCCTCAGAAGCCCAAGGCTGGCAAAACTCGGCTTGGGAGTGATTTTTCGCCACTTGAAAAAGAAGTGGCTTATTCTGCGCGTATGGTGCCTTAAAATGCAAATCAAAAAAATCACTTTTAGAGCTTGCACCGCAAGCCCTGCCAAATGTTGTTTTATTGCTCAAAGTCATATTTGGGTATAATGTAGAAAATTTTTAAATAGAATTCAGTCTCCCGACCGTTCTAAATCAACTCCATAGAATACAAAACTTCCAATGGTGTCAAAAACAAAAGCCAATGATTCTGACGTATGATTGCGGTTACGCAAGAGGTATTTGAACCTGCATAGCCATTCCTCGAATGCAGGGTTATTAATGAATTTTCTCAGTTCCTCTTGACTAATTTCCCCATCGCTTCGTATGGCACACAATGCCAAACCGTGGAATATAGCGAGAGTTTCGTTTCCATCGTGGTTATTCAATATTGCTTTCCCGTCTATAGGCAGCCAAGGTCGGTACCTCATTATAGCACTAGCCATAAGCCCTGCAACTTTTGCCGAATTAGCCCTACCGGAAATTCTATAGCGTGATTTGAGATTTGCCAAGTCCTGTGCGTAATGCTCTACCAACTCAGAAACGATATCAGCATTCAAAGTATAATTTTCGCCGTCTAAAATGCCGCTTTTTACCAATTCCCTAGCCATATAAACAAGCGATCTAGCTCGTTTTATTTTTATTTCATTATAGCTCATTAAAAAGCAGCCTTCGCTTTGCTAGAAACGGTTTCAACTAAAGTATCCGTAGCGGACTTGAACGCCTCAAAGGAGCAATCTTCGGAATGATTTGGGTTTCCCTGTGGTTCCGAATCGTAACGCGACAAGGCATCCAAATACGCTTTTTCGGCTGGCAAAGTATCTCTCATTATCTATTCTCCTTTGTTTCGTTATAATATACAAAAATATTGATTTTACTTTTCTATATTCCCCAATACTTATGCTCTTCATAGACGTAAACACATTCTACAACCCCTATGCCGGAGGCATTAGAACCTACCACCGTGCAAAAATGGACTGGTTTAAAAACCACCCTGAACACGACTACATATTAGTTGGCCCCGCAGATAAAACCGAGAAAGTTCAGTTGGAGCCAAATGTTGTGTATTGGAAGCTAAAGGGAATAAAAATGCAAAAAAATCCAAAAGGCTATAGGTTTATGTTTAACTTGCGCCCTTTGCTTAAATTTTTGAAAGATTATCCTAATGCAGTTATTGAAGTTGGCGACCCCTGGTGGACATCCATTGTCTTCACAAGGCTCAGAAGATGGAAAAAGCTTCCAAACCCACTGAACTTCTTTCACCATACGCACCCCTTGGTGTGCTACATAAAACCTTGGGCAGAAAAAGGCATTTTCAGTTTTGCTAAAAAAATTGTATATAAAATAATGGATAATAATTTTTACAAGCAATTTGAGAATTACGATGACCTTATAGTATCATCTAAATTCGCAAGAACAATGCTAGAAGAAAAGGCTCTAAGCAATATTGTAGAATTTCCTTTTGGCGCACCGAATTCATTTTTTGAGGCGTATAAAGAAAAAACACGCTCCGAAAACGAACCTCTTCGCCTTATTTATGCGGGCAGATTGCAAAACGATAAGGATATTTTCCTTTTGATGAAAGGACTTCCTCTGCTTTTAAAAGACCCGCAAATTCATATCACAGTTATGGGGCACGGCACAGAAATGGGTTTCTTTGAGAATTTCAAGCACCCGCAATTCCGTTATTTGGGTTATATTCAAGACAAGCAAATTATTGAACACGAATTTCTCAAGCACCATATACTTTTAGCCACCTCCCCAAACGAAACATTTGGGCTGAGCATTTTAGAAGCTATGGCTATGGGTATGCCTGTTATTGGCCCAGATATGGGCGCAGCCCTTGAGCTTTTGCAAAAACTTGATAACCATCTTATTTACAAAGCAAAATCCGTAAAATCATTTGTAGAAACAGTAATATCTGCAAAATCCATAGATTTGGGCAAGTATTCCAAAGATGCCCGCAGAGTAGCCGAGTTGTATGGAACTTGGGAAAATGCGATGAGCAAGCAAATGAACCATTATATAAAAAAGTACAATGCTTGAAAGTTTATACAAATACAGGGGTTTTATTTCCGCTGGGTTAGCGTTTTTGCTTTTGCTCTCTCCCCCAACTCAAAAATTTGAAATGCTTGCCATTCCCCTATTTGTTTTTTCTGTTTCTTTAAGGATTTGGGCTAGGATGCACATAGGTTTGCACAGCCGCGGGACTGAGCTTTGCGCTCCGCAAATTGTTAAGAGCGGGCCTTATTCTTTTTTTAAACACCCGCTTTATTTGTCCAACTGGCTGGCGGGAGTTTCTTTTGCTATTCTGTATTCGGGTTTCTCTGAAATTTGCTTGGGTTTTTGCCTTGCTTACCTTGTGTTTTTGCTGCTGCTCGCATTCAAAGAGAATTCCTTTTTAAAAGAAATGCAGCCCGCTCCGCAAATTGATATAAATGAACCGCGAATAATTAAATCCATTTTAAGCGATAAATGGACTTGGCTTTCTCAATTCTTTTTTATATTTTTGATATTGGTGGTGAAAACATTATGAACTATATCCTTGACCTTGATGGCACTTTGATGGATACTGTTGAAGACTTGGGCAATGCCATAAACAGTGCTCTCTCGGAGCTTGGTTTTCCAATTTACAGCAAAGAAATGGTGAAAACTTTTGTTGGGAATGGTTCTATAAGTTTTGTTATGAAAAGCTTGGGTGATAGGCAAAATAAATTTGAAGAGGTTTTTGAACTATTCTCAAAATTCTACAAGGATTGCTGCACAGAAAATGCAAAACCATATCCGGGCGTTTTGGAATTTTTGGAAAAAAACTCCGGTAAAGTTGCCATACTCACAAACAAGCCAATAGAGCAAACTCTTAAAATTTTGGGCAAATTCAATTTGGAACGCCATTTCACCTGCATTCTAGGCGGAGATACAGCCCCCGAAAGAAAACCAGACCCAAGCGGCATTTTAAAAATAATTGAAGACTCAAAATGGAACTTGAACGAAACAATGATGGTTGGAGACGATGTACCCGATATTGGCGCAGCGCGGGCAGCAGGTGTGAAAGTGGCGATTATTCTGAGCGGCTTTGGCAAAGCCAGCGAACTTTTGGAACATAAACCCGATTATGCGTTTAAAGATTTTGAAGAATTTGCAGAAAAATCACAAAACAATTCTCCTTGCGCATCTTGAGCAGTTGCCCGCCCACTCACCGCGAACTGTTAAATAAACCCTTGAATACACACCGCAGCAATGGCTAATAACACCTAGCCACCTTTTGCGTGGTTGTGCGTTTGGTCTGTTAGCTGTCGTCATTTTTTTGCTGAAGTTTTTGCTTGCGTTCTTTTTCCAGTTTCCTTTCCAAAGATTTCTCAGCGTCTGCAATTCTCCCTTCCAATCTTTTGGCAGAAGCAAGCATTTTTTCGTCTGCGTTGTAAGTATCGCGCAAACGTTCCAAATAGAATTTTGCCGCCGAAAATTCCTTCATATCAATATAGCTGCTTATGAGCATCACAATAACCTCTTTTTGCCGAGGACTTTTTGGAAATTCGTCTAAAAATTCCTTCAAATAAATTGCAGCCGCGCCAGGCTCCCCCATTCTCGAATAAAGCCGCGCTATTTGAAATTCATTTTCTGCCACCCTATTGCTCAAACTGTCTAAATACATAACGGCAGAATCAATCAAAGCAGAATTTGGATATTCCGAACCAAAGCGGTTAAAATCCCTTATTGCAAATGTTGTATTTGACTGATCGCGAGAATCCTTGTAAGATAAATTGTAAGCCGCCACCGATTTGCGATATGCAGCGGTTTCTGCATAAGGAGATCCAGGAAAAAAGTTTACAAAGCTCCCATATTCTTCGCGGGCTTCCATCCACTCTTCAAGATGAAAATGAGTTTCGGCGAGCAAAAAATGCGTTTCTTCCATAACACCTGTTCCAGAGCAACTTTGCAAAATTTCACTCAAATCATCTTTCACGCTCCAATACTTGCCAGCTTTATATTTCACCTCAGCCGCATTGTATTGCGCTTTGCACTTTTCGGCAAGGGAGCCGCCGTATTTATTTGAGGAACAGGAAATTGTCTGAACCAGAATGAACAAAATGAACAGGATTTTCAGAATTTTCATATCAATTCCTTAAAGAAATCATTTCCCTTATTGTCCACAATTATAAACGCTGGGAAATCTTTAACAGTGATTTTGCGGATGGCTTCCATTCCAAGTTCGGGGAATGCCAGAATCTCGTTGCTCAAAATGTTTTGCTCTGCGAGCAATGCCGCAGGGCCACCTATTGAGCCTAAATAGAAACCGCCGTTTTTATGGCAGGAATCCGTTACATCTTTGGAGCGATTGCCCTTTGCCACCATAATAAGGCTTGCGCCTTTTTCTTGGAAACGCGCAACATAAGAGTCCATTCTGCCTGCTGTGGTTGGGCCAAAGCTGCCTGTGGGTTTGCCTTTTGGAGTTTTTGCAGGACCTGCGTAATAGACAGGATGCTTTTTGAAATATTCCGGCAAGTCGCCTTCTTTTTCCAAAATCTCCGCTAGTTTTGCGTGGGCAATATCGCGAGCAACTATCATAGTTCCGGTTAAGTACAGCGGGGTTTTCACAGGATATTTGCTTAAATCTTCTAGAACTTCATTTATCGGGCGGTCTATGTTTATGCTAACCGGTTGAGACAAGCCAAGAGATTCGTAGCCGCCTTTTGGCAAGTACTGCTCTGGATTGTGTTCCATTTTTTCCAAGAACAAACCTTCCTCAGTTATTTTCCCCTTTATGTTGCGGTCTGCACTGCAACTCACGCCAATTCCAACTGGGCAGCTCGCCGCGTGGCGGCTCGCTCTAATAACGCGAACATCGTGCACCAAATATTTTCCGCCGAACTGCGCACCTATGCCGCTTTTATGTGCAAGTTCCTTTACCTTTGTTTCCATTTCCAAGTCGCGGAAAATTCTTCCATTCTTTGAGCCTTTGGTTGGAATATGGTCTAAATAACCTGTGCTTGCTAGTTTAACCAATTTTAAGTTTGCGTCTGCGCTGGTGCCGCCTATCACAACTGCAAGGTGATATGGAGGGCAAGCCGCTGTGCCAAGGCTTTTTATTTTCTCGTTCAAAAATTTTTCAAGGTTTGCAGGGGTTAGCAAAGCCTTTGTCATAGGCCAGTAGTAAGTTTTATTTGCCGAGCCTCCGCCTTTGGCTACAAAGAGAAAATCAAAGTGGTCGCCTTCTGCGGCATAGATATCTATTTGGGCAGGCAGGTTGCAGGCGGTATTTGTTTCTTCGTACATTGAGAGCGGCGCAATTTGGCTGTAGCGCAGGTTTAATTTTGTGTAGGCATTGTAAATGCCTTCGGAAATGGCTTCTGCATCATTCACTCCTGTCCATATATTTTGCCCTTTTTTCACAAAAACCGAGGCTGTGCCTGTATCTTGGCAAAATGGCAAAATGCCTTTATTTGCAACGCAGGAGTTTTGCAGCATTGTGAGTGCAACGAGTTTATCGTTTTGGCTTGCCTCTGGATCTTCCAAAATCGAGGCAACCTGTTTTGTGTGTGCGGGGCGCAGGCGAAAGCTGACCTCTGAATAGGCCGCTTCGGTTAATTTTACCAAAGCTTTGCGACCAACTTTCAGAACTTTCTTGCCGCTAAACTTGGCAACGGAAATTCCAGCTTCTTTTGCCTTGGCTATAAGGTTGTATTTTGTGGCATCTTTGCCATATTGCAGGTTTTCTTCGTATTTAAAAGGCATATTAATTCTCCTATTGAAGAAATAATGTAGTAAATTTATTTTTCTATGTTTTGTTTCAAAAGCAACATAAAAATTATGGAGAATTTTATGCAAAAAAAAGAAAAAGCCGCTAAACCTAAAAAATTTATCAGCATCAAATTCAAGGTCACTTTCCTCGTATTGCTGCTATCCTTGGTTTCCCTTGCAGGCATAGGAGTGTTGGTTTTCAATAGCACCATTATGCAGCAAATCTCTCACGATATTACCGGACAATATGATGATGCCTTGACCAGCAATTATTTTTCCAAATTTGACGATTTTTTAAACGCCATACAAACAAGCTCAGGCATTTCCCAAAATCTTGGCGAAACCTTTTATATGCTGAAAGACGCATTGGAAAGGGAAGAACTGGCAAAAATTATGGAAGATGAATATCACAGAGCTTTTTCCCGCGAAACAAACCTCCTTGGAGGCGGGGCTTTTTTCGAACCAAATGCCTTTTACCCCGATGTCCGCGATTTTCACTACTTTGTGAGCAAGGAACTCACCGCCGCAGGCATTCCTTCGGAGAACAATGTGCGCTGGGTTGGCGGCGAATGGGCGTGGGATGTGGACACATATCAAGAGGGTTGGTATTTGGCGGCTTTGCCAAAAGGCTGGAACCGCGCAACTCCACGTGAAAAACGCTACTATTGGAGCGAGCTATATGTGGATACCTCGGTAGATGCCCTGATGGTTTCTGTATGCCTGCCGATGTACAACGCCAAGAAATATATAGTTGGCGTGGCAACTGTAGATGTATCTCTTTCCACTTTGCAAAAAATGGTTTCATCATTTCCGCTTCCCACTCCTTCAACGCAAATTGTAGGTTTTTCCACAATCAACAACGCCACCTTTGCCATTAGCGGCAGCGATAAATTTGATATTGTGCCTTACCCCCAAGAGAGCTGGCTAAAATGGCTAGAGGGAATAAAACCAGGGCAAACAGTTAACAGAATTATTGAACTAGAGGGAGACTATTATTCCCTAACCGCTTATGCCCACGAATCTGGCATTGGGCTTGCTGTGCTAATTCCCGATTTGGAAAAATATGCAAAAGTAGATGCTTTGCAAATCAACAATTTCATCACAGTCATTGCGGTTATTTTAGCGATGCTTGTAATTATTATTATAGTGCTGTTTGCTATTTCAAAGTGGATTGTGAAACCCGTGCACAGAACTTTCTCTATGTTGGAAACATTTGCCAAAGGTGATTTGACTCAGAACATCACCATTAGCGGCAGAGACGAACTTACCAAAATGATGCACATGATAGATGAAACGCAAAAAAGCATTAAGCAAATTATTATGGCTATAGGCGAAAAGGCGCATATTTTGTATGGAAATTCAAAGGATTTATCTTCTGTGGCTGCACAGCTAGCAAACTCAGCAAACGACACGGTAGCAAAATCAATTGAAGTTACTACCACAACGGAACAAATGTCCACAAATATCAATACAATGGTAAACGATGCAAAGCAGGCAAGCGTTGATGCAAGCGAAGTAGCTGGCATAACAGAACAAATGGCTGCAAATATCAATGCAATGTCAAGCGGTGCAAAGCAGGCGAGCGTTAACGCAAGCGAAGTGGCTGGCGCGGCAGAGCAAATGAGTTTGAATATGAATACAATAGCCACCACTATTGAAGAAATGAGCACAAGCATAAAACAAATTTCAAATAACACAGTAGAAGTCAATAAAATTGCAGCGGATGCAAAAAATAAAGCGACCGATGCCACCAGTGTTATGAGCAAACTAGGCATAGCCGCAAAAGAAATAGGGCAAGTTACAGATGTGATCAAGAAAATCGCAGACAAAACAAATTTGCTTGCGCTGAATGCTACAATAGAGGCGGCAAGCGCAGGAAAAGCTGGCAAAGGTTTTGCTGTTGTGGCTGGAGAAATAAAGGAATTAGCCAACCAAAGCGCAGAAAGCGCAGACAACATTGCAAGGCGCATAAAAAGCATTCAAAGCGAAACCAATACGGCGGTTGGAGTTATACAAAATGTAAGCGACATTATTGTTAAAATAAATCAAAGCGTTGAAACAATAGCAGGCCATATTGACCAACAAACCAACGCGAGCAACGAAATAGCAAACAATGTGGCGCAGGCAAATACCAGCGCAAAGCGAGTGGCTTCTGCCATTGGCGAGGTAGCCAGAGGCACCAATGAAATAGCAAACAATGTGGCAAAGGCGAACTCTAGAGCAAAACAGGTCACCGATGCCATAACCGAAGTTGCCAAAACCGCAACCAATGTAAGCGGCAATGCAAGCGAAGCTGCAATAGGTGCATCCAACGTCAGCTACAACACGCTCAGTATGAACCAAGCAGCCAAAGAAAGCGCACAGGGTGCAGGCCACGTTAATCAAAGTTCTAGCGATTTGGCAAAAATAGCCGAAGAACTAAAACAGACAGTTGCTCAATTCAAAGTGTAAAGATGAAAATTCTTTCTGCAAAAGAAGCGTTAAAACTGTGGAAAAATGCGAGCTGGGGGGAACTTGCCGCAGAAGCTCACAAAAAGCGTGTTGAAATTCACGGCAAAAAAAATGTAAGCTACACGGTTTTTAGAATAATAAATTACACCAATGTTTGCAAAATCGCTTGCTCCTTTTGCTCATTCAAAAACACAAAGCCATACACCCTTCCCAAAAAGGAAATTATCTCCACTGCCCTTGCCGCAAAAAAACAAGGAGCAGATGCAATTTTTTTTCAAGGCGGTGTAAATCCGGCAATCCCGCTGGATTATTATATTGACATAATTAACACTTTAAACAAAAAACTGAAATTCAAAGTACGCGGTTTTTCTCCCGTGGAACTTTTCCACATTGCAAAAAACAATAAAATGCCGCTCCCTGAACTTTTGCAAAAACTAAAAAAAGCAGGTCTCTCATCTGTCCCAGGTGCGGGCGCAGAAATAATGACAAGCCGTATGCGAAAAATCCTCGCCCCAAACAAATTATCCGCAAAAGACTGGATGAATGTTATGGAGCAGTGCCACAAGGCGGGTTTGCCCGGCAGTGCCAATATAGTTATAGGTTCAAGCGAAACACCGGAAGAAATCATTGAACACTTGAATTATGTTCGCGAGGTTCAAAACAAAACCGGAGGTTTTCAAAGTTTTATCCCTTGGGTATTCCAGCCTCAAACAAAAAATTTCCCCATTCGCCAAGTGCGAAGCGAAGAATACATAAAACTAGTTGCGCTTTGCAGATTGTTTTTCCACAACATACCAAACATTGAGGTTTCTGTTCTAGGTATGGGCAAGATTTTGGGAGAACTCGCGCTTTACGCTGGCGCAAACGACATCAGCAGCGTTGTTTTGGAAGAGAGGGTAATGCGCTCGCAGGGTGTGGGAAGCATTGAAGAGGCGGAGGAATTTATTAAAAATGCAGGGTTCAAGCCGATTAGGAGAGGGGTGAATTATTAGTCTTTCACGCAACGGACACTGAACAATAAATTCTTATTGTCGTCATAGTAACGTGCACGCTCGGTATGGTAATCTATGCTCCTACTGTAGGCGTAATCAATATTGATCTCACTAGTACTCCACCAATAGCCGTAGTCGCCGATAGAACTGAAATGTCCAGTTGAATAGCCGATGCCGCCAGGCAGAGCGGAAAAACCATAGGCATTCGTGCCGTTGCCATTGCTGTAACCACTGCTGTTCCAGCCACTCGTAGCCTTTAAAAACTTACCTGCCGTTTTGCTTTCATAAGGGCTACCCGTACCGTTTGTACTGTCCACATAGTGGTACAAAATATCCCATTCCGCATTGCTAGGCAAATGCCAACTTTTTGGGCAAACAGTTTTAGCTGTATTCCAATTATACAACCTTCCGTATTTGTTGCAGTTGGCGGGCTCGTAGTCATAACATATTGAGCCAGCTTCGTAGTTCAAATTTTCCGCAAACCAAACCTGCTCGCCTATTTTTACGGTTTTGTATTTTTTGCCGTCTCGTGTGTCGGTTAAGGTGCCTTTTTGCTGTGCAAGAGCTGTGGTGCAAAGCAATGTGCAAACAAGGGCGGTGGTGAGTTTGGGTGTGGGCATATTGGTTAAAATAGAATTTTATAGATGGGCATTTTTCATTGTTCTGTTTAAATAAATGCGAACCTCGTGCGTTTGTGTGTGGTTGTAGGTGTTTTTTCTATATTCCCTATCATTAGGGAATATTCTTTACCTACATTCCAGTCGCCCTAATATAAAATCACAAAATTAGGAGATAGCGTTATGGGCAAAAAAGAAACCGTAAATGTGCAGGGCAGGGAAATTGCCATTCAACAAAATGCAAATGGCGATTATATCTGCATAACAGACATAGCCAAATTCAAAACTGCTGAACCAAATGCCGTAATTGGTAACTGGATGAGAAACAGAAATACAATAGAATATCTAGGCGTTTGGGAATTCCTATACAATCCAAATTTTAAACCCCTCGAATTCGAGGGGTTTAAAAAAGAAGCTGGATTAAATGCCTTTACTCTCTCGCCACAGAAATGGATAGAGAAAACCAATGCTATTGGCTTGATTTCAAAATCAGGTCGTAACGGAGGAACTTATGCACACAAAGACATTGCTTTCAAATTCGCAAGCTGGATTTCGATAGAATTTGAACTATACTTAATCAAAGAATTTCAACGTCTCAAAGAAGAAGAACAAAAACAACTAGGCTGGTCGGCAAAGCGAGAGCTTGCAAAAATAAACTACCACATTCACACCGATGCCATTAAACACAACCTTATCCCAGTAAAGCTCACACCCCAGCAAACCTCCATTATATACGCCAACGAAGCCGATGTATTAAATGTAGCACTCTTTGGAATGACCGCAAAGCAATGGCGAGATAAAAATAGCGATTTAAAAGGAAATATAAGAGATTATGCTTCCATAAATGAGTTGATTTGCCTTTCAAATATGGAAAACATAAATGCTGTGCTAATAAATGACGGAATTCCGCAAAAAGAACGGCTAATAAAATTGAACGGAATCGCCATTCAACAGATGAGTATTCTAAGCGAAGCTGAGAATAAAAAACTTTTGAAATAAAATTTACTATATTTACCCTAGTGAAATTGCCCTCTCTATTTCGTTTTCGTAATTTATGCATTATTATTGCAGTAAAGATTGTTGTCATTATTTTATGTGCAGTGCTGGCTATTTACGTTTTACCCTCTGTGCTTAAACCTTATTTGGAAGAAAAAATAGGAGCCGCCACAGGAAGCGAGGTTCATATAGGATTGATAAAGATATATCCATTCAAATTAGCAATTACCTTGCAAGATTTTTCGGCAAAAAACAAGGCAGCTAAATTAACTTGGGATTCTCTATACATAGATGCCCAACTGCTATCAATACCAACTCGGAGTGTTCGCTTAGATGAATTGCGAATTCACGGCTTGCATTCGCAGCTTATTTTGAAAAACGAAAGCAAGGAATTATCTGCCATTGCTGAGTTTGCTACCGATGCTTTTTTAAAACGAATGAATGTACCATTGTATATTGAACGTTTCATTATACAAAACGGTTCTTTTGAAGCCTTGGACAAACGCGGTGAAAAAGAAAAACGTTTTGGAATTGCACCCATTTCTTTTTCTTTGGAAAAATTTTCCACTCATTATTCTGAAGAAAGCGGAAATAATTACAATTTGCAGTTCACAAGTTTAACAGGTGGTTTTTTTAGGTGGAACGGAAATTTGCAATGGAACCCCTTTCTCTCCCAAGGAGAGTTGGAAATTCGCGATTTGGATATTATTCAACTGCGTGATTTTTATCAGGAACTCTTGCCCTTTAACTTGCAAAGCGGCAAATTGGATTTGCACACAAACTACCGCATTGTAGAAGAACCCGAAATTGGTTTTGTGCTGGAAAATGCAAAACTCTCATTGAACCGCCCTTCTTTGATTGCAGATAGCTCTAAGTTTGAAATGCGTGCAACTTCTGTGCGCACAGATTCCTTGCAAATTTCCACATTGAACCGCACCCTTTTTGCAGGCAATGTTATAATTGATTCCGCAAATGCCAGCTTTGCTTTTGATAGTTTGCCCAAACAACCAGACCCCGAATTATTTACGTTTGTTCGCCTCAATAAAAATGCAGCAGATTCTATTGATGCAAACGCTAGTGTGTTTAAAGTGTTTTCGCAAAAATTTTCCAACTTGCCTCGCTGGGAAATAAAGATGAATTCCCTGCAAACAGAACAGATGAATATTGAAATTATAGACTCAAGGGATTCTGTTGTAACCGAGTATAATTTTAATGATATGCGATTATCTTTAACAGGCATCACAAACCGCGCCGAAGATTCCATTCATATCGCAGGAACTGCTCTGTTCAACGGCTCAAATTTAGATTTGCAAGGAACAGGGCATTTGTTTCCTTTGGAAATTGATTGGAATTTCAATGTAAGAAATTATCCATTGATGTCTTTGCAAAATTATATAAGCAAAGAAACCTGGTTGAATTTGCGGCAAGGGCAGGCAAATGCGCAATTAAATATGCGCTGGAAACCAGCCGCAGGTTCTGCGCAGCGAGATTCCCTGTTTTTTGCAGGAGATATAGACATAGACAATTTAAATTTATTGGGCAAAAATAACGCAGAACTTGCAAGAGCCTCTAAAACATCCATTAAAGGAATAAATATTATGTTTATGCCAAATGTGTATTGGCAAGCAAGCAATATTGAGGTTCAAAATCCGGTTATAAATTTGATATGGTATGCAAATTCCACTGCCAATTATTCGCAGATAAAAAGAACAAAATCTGCCAAAAATACATCTACGCCTTTCATAATCAACAGCGTTAAGTTTGGAAATGGCATAATATATGTAACGGATAGAGACCCCGTAACTCCTTTTTCTTACCGCATAATGGCAGTTCAAGGCAATTTGCGAAATCTCTCTGGGCAAAACCGCGATGCGAATTTATCTATGCAAGGCAAAATGAGCGGTTATGCTCCGTTTTTTCTAAACGGTTCGGTTAATTTGTATGGAAAAAAGCCAAAAGTTGATTTCAAGGTTGAGGCAGCTAATCAAGATTTAACCGTATTTTCGCCGTATTCCGGCAAGTATGCTGGGTATCGCATTGCCAAGGGGCAAATCGCGCTACAGTCGGGTTATACTATACAAAATAATAAAGTACACGGCAACAACCATATAGTTATGCAGCATTTGAATTTTGGCGAGGCGGTGGAAAACTCAGAAGCCACCAAAATGCCAGTGCGTTTGTTTGCCGCCTTGTTGAGCGATAAAAACGGGATTATAGATTTAGACGTTGCCATAGACGGCGATTTAGACGACCCTGAATTCAGCGTTGGAAGTTTGATTTGGAAGGTGATAAAAAATTTGCTAGGCAAAGCTGTTTCTGCACCTTTCAAAAGCATAATGGCTTTGGTAGGTTCCGATGCAGACCCTGAAACAATCGCATTTGCCCCAGGTTCCGAATATCCTGCTAAGGAGAATATAGATGCTCTGAAAAACTTGTCACAGGCATTGATGCAACGCCCGCAGTTGCAAGTTGATGTATATGGAAACGCAGATTCCATTCAAGATGGCAAGGCATTAAAAGAAACTCAGCTTTTAAGAGCCATTGGTCGCAACGTGCCTGCAAAATTGACACTCACCGCCCTTGAAAAACACCCCTTGCGCGATACCCTTTTTGCCTATTACGGACGCACAGAGAAAAAAAACTGGCGCACCGCTTTGCAAAACCCAAATGCAGAAACCATAGACGAAGCATCACTTGTGCAAGCCGCCCGCCGAATTTGGAGCGATTTGCTAGCTCACCAAGTTTTGCCTCCAAATACTTTGCAGCAATTAGCGCATACTCGTGCGCAGAATATTAAAGTTGAGCTGGTCAATATAAACCCAACTTTGGGAGAGCGTATTTTTGTGGTAAACGAGGGTGCCCTTCCCGAACCTGTTTCGCGCTTGAAAATCAGAGAGTATTGAGTTGTTATGGGCATCACAAAAGTTCCGCTTCCGGTAAGGCTTATTGTGGGCATTTTAGCCGCAAATATGGAATTTGCAAGCGAGGCAAAACAAAAACTAATAGCACGTTTTGGCGCGGTGGATTTAGAAATGCCGCCCGTTCCGTTTGCACACACCAACTATTACGAAAACGAACTCGGCAGCTCGCCAATACGTTCATTTTTGTCTTTTGAAGATAGAATTGAGCGCGAAACCATTGCCGCTATAAAACTTGAAACCAACGAAATGGAAAAAATCTGGAACAGGGCTGTAAACCTAGACCCAGGCTATATGACTTTGGGGCAGTTTTTTTTGGCAACAACCAAAGACCAGCGGCATAGGATATATTTGGGGCAGGGTATTTTCGCAGAAGTGACCCTATACTTTGAAAATGGCCATTTTCACCCCTTTGACTGGACATACCCCGATTATAGAAGCGATTCTTACATAAAATTCTTGGAAAAGGCTAGGGAAAGGTTCGCTTATCACATTGCGACGGGGCATCCTTATAGTCAGAGATAATGCTACGCTACTTTTAACCGATAGAGATGTTCCTGAAATTCTATAAACAGCTTGCTGATGTTTGCCGTATCACCTAAAATTTCTTTGGCATCTTCTAAAGATTGATATTTATTTTTCAATAAAATTGGAAGCTTTTCTTGGTCTAATTCATCCACGCCAGCTTCAACATATTTGCTCAACACAAATGAGATGAACTCCTTTTGCTTGTCATTGAGCAGAGCAAAGATAGTTGCTTCGGCTGCTTTGGCTCTCGCTTCTCTAGTCATTGCAACATAGTCGCCATTGAAAACGTATTCCAGTACGTCATACAAATCACTTTTTTCCATATCAACCAGCTTCTGCAAAATCAATAAATCCGGTTTTGGAAAACCAGCTTCTTCCAATTTATCCAACAATATTTTTCGTGTACGTGGATCACTCCAAAGTTTTCGAAGTTCTTCTTCGTTCTTAAAAAGTTTAGGCAATTCACCAAAAAGATTGCTCAAAAATTCTTCTGCTGAAACAGGTCTGCCATCCGCACTCCAAAAAGATGTGGAAATCATATGTTGAATTTCCCGCTCCTTGCCGTTTCGCAGTTTCACCTTTACTTTGTTTTTACGCTCATAAGTCTTGTCAGGTTCTGGTTCATAAGGTACTCTCGGTTCTCTTACGCAATCAACTGGAGGCTCCTCAATCGGTTCTCCGTCCCACTCAGGGTCGCTGAAATGCTCGGAAGCATCTACAAAATCATAAATAGTGAAAAATTCTTTGCCTTCAAATAAACGTGTGCCGCGCCCAACTATTTGCTTAAATTCAATCATAGAATTGATAGGGCGAAGCAAAACGATATTGCGAATGTTTAGCGCATCCACGCCAGTTGAAAGTTTTTGCGATGTTGTGAGAATAGTAGGAATCGTTTTTTCATTGTCTTGAAATTCTCGTAAAGATCTATCACCATCTTCACCGTCATTGGCTGTAACGCGAACACAATAAAACGGGTCTTTGCTGTTGGCGTTTTGATTTACCAAGTTCATAATTAATGCCGCGTGTTCCTGATTAGCACAAAAAATAATAGTTTTCTCGTTTTGGCTAGCATAGTTCAAAAATAATTTTACCCGTTTTTCCTCACGCGCCTCAATTTCAATGCTACGGTTAAAGTCTTTTTCTTTGTAAAGTTTTCCTTACTCAATTTTGCCTTCTATAACCGTATCGTCTGAAGTATAGCGATAATCGTCTAATGTGGTTTTTATACGTTTTACCTTGAAAGGCGTTAGAAAACCATCGTTGATGCCTTCTTTCAACGAATAAATGTAAACAGGTTCGCCAAAATATTTATATGTATCCACATTGTCTTTGCGTTTGGGTGTGGCGGTTAAACCTAGCTGCACAGCTGGGCTGAAATATTCCAAAATACCACGCCAAGTACTTTCATCATTTGCCCCACCTCTGTGACATTCATCAATAACTATAAAATCAAAATAATCCGCAGGATATTCGCCAAAATATGGAGTAGGTTTTCCTTCTGCATCTGTACCGCTCATAAATGTTTGGAAAATGGTAAAGAAAATACTGCCATTAGTTGGTACTTTACCTGTTTTCTTTATTTCATCAGGTCTTATGCGTACCAATGCATCTTCGGAAAATGCCGAGAACGAGTTGTAGGCTTGATCTGCCAAAAAATTGCGGTCTGCCAAAAATAAAATACGCGGTCTGCGGCTTTCGTCAAGTTTTGAATTCCAACGAGTTTGAAACAATTTCCAAGCTATATGGAAAGCGATTGCCGTTTTTCCAGTTCCTGTTGCGAGGGTGAGTAAAATTCTGTTACTTCCATAAGCTATGGCTTCCATTGCTTTTTGAACGGCTATTTCCTGATAATATCGAGGTTTCCAGTTTCCGCCTTTATCTTCAAAAGGAATTCCAGCAAATTTTTCTCTCCATTTTTCGGGAATATCTGTGCTTGTATTTTTAGAGAATGTTTTGTTCCAAAGTTGTTCGGGGCTTAAAAATTCTTTTACCAAGCCTTCTTCACCTGTTTTCATACAAATTTGGTATATCTCTTTTCCGTTTGTGCTGTAAGCGGTTTCTAATTGCAATTTTTGGGCATATTTTTTGGCTTGCATCACGCCTTCGCCCACAGCCAAATCATTGCGTTTGGCTTCAATAACAGCAAGTTTAATGCCCTTATACACCAGTACATAATCGGCAACTTCGCGTTTGCCTCTGCCTCCTATTTGTATTTTGCCTGCACTAATACCGTGTTCGCGAAGGATTTTTGAGCCTTCTGCAATGCCCCAACCTGCTGCTTTTAAAGCTGGGTCAATTAGTTCGGCTCTTGTATCTGCTTCGTTCATAATTGCTCTTATCTTACTCCGTTCATATACTTCTGTAATATACTTTTCCGCAACTCGTCTAACGTTGTTATCTTCTTTTTATAGATTGCTTCTAACTTTGATATTTCTGTAAAGCACTTGTCTAATATAGACGCTATGCGTTTTTGTTCGGGGAGAGGAATATAAAGGAAAGGTTCATTTTTATAATCTTTAAAATAAATATGGGGAATAGCTGCTCCAGCAACATATTTTTTGAAATCAATTGTAAGTAAAGAGTAATACAAGTAATCTAAATCAATTCCTTCTTTTGGGTAAATATATTGTAGTGTTCCAATAACAGAAGTATAAGCTTCCATTTTTGTAACTCTACCAACACCTGAGCCGTCTTTTACGATTGATAAATATGGCTTGTCGTTGTGATAAAAACTTACATTTTTGATAAATCCACTCGCACCATATATCGGATATTTGCCATTATCATTCGTTAATTGATTTTGCGATACATTTGATGAGCCTTTGTTGCACACATCGCCTAATTTCTTTATTTCCCAATCTTTTTTCATATCACACAGCATCCATTTTCTTTAATTGTTCTTCCAATTCTTCAATACTTGGCAGACTGCTTTTCAAATTATCTGGCAATAGTTTAGCAAGTCGATACTCAGAAACACCAATAGGTTGGTTTACAATTTCTAAAGAATACTGCACTTCAACGCTGTCTTTTGTTTTGCAGATAATCATTCCTATTGTTGGTCCATCCGTTTCTTTTTTCTTTTGATGATTGATCGCAGAAATATACAAACCAAGTTTTCCAATATGTTCAGCTTCAAATTTGCCAGCTTTTAGCTCTATCACCACAAAACAACGCAATTCCAAGTGATAAAAAAGCAAATCTATAAATCGTTCTGTTTCTCCTATTTTCACAGGGATTTGTCTGCCAATATAAGCGAAACCCTGCCCAAGTTCCAATAAAAATTTTGTGATATTTGTAGTTAGTGCATCTTCTAGTTCTTTTTCTTTGTAATTTTGGGTAAGCATAAGGAAGTCAAAATTATAGGGGTCTTTCAGAATTTGGTTTGCAAGGTCGCTTTGAGGATCTGGTAGTAAGCGAGAGAAGTTAGTAAGAGCCTTTCCCTGAGCAGAAAACAAATCGGTTTCCAGAAAATTCATCAATACCGCACGGCTCCACCCGTTTTCAATGGTTTTTTGAACGTAAAATAGAGCCTCTTTTACGGATTTACATTTGCTAAAAATCTGAATGTGGTGTCCCCAAGGAATTTGAAAAATTTGATGGTTTTCTAATTCGCCAACAGCTTGTTGACGAATTGTATCTCCTTTATTTTCAACAACTTGCATTTCTGCCAAAAGCTGTGGTTTTAAATCTTCAACAACTTGTTGAAGATTTGGGTCGCCTTGTGTATAAAATAGGTAAAATCGCTTACAATAAGTTAAATTTACCACAGAAAATCCCTGCATATCGGGAAATTCGTTCCTTAAATCTTTGCTCAACTGCTCAAAAAAGCCGCTACCCCAAGTTGTTTCCATTTGATGGGCAACAATATCACGTCCTAAATCCCAATATAGAAGTAAAAGTTCGGTATTTACCTTTATAGCAGCCTTTACTTGGCTTTGGCGTATACGGCTTTTTAACTCGGTTAGCCACTTTTTGTATTCATCGTCAAATTTCATACCAACCCCGAAATAGCACCCAAAATCCTCGCACTTTCTTCATCCAACGCTTTAATCTCTTTAAGAATCTTTTGCGGCGAACGCAAAGCGGTTTCTTCTTTTTGATTCGGTCTTTTAACACTTAAATCAAAAGTAGTCTGGTCAATGTTTTTCGCATCCACCGTCCACGAATTCTCACTGTCTGCGAATGTTTTTTGCAGCTTGACGAACTCCGCTAAATCCTTTTCATTAAGCGGATTAGTTTTGCCCAAATTGCGGTCAAGATTTAACTGATAAAACCAAACCTTTTGCGTGGCTTTGCCTTTCTCAAAAAACAGCACTACGGTTTTCACTCCTGCACCAGTAAAAGTACCACCTGGTAAATCCAATACGGAATGCAGATTGCAGTTTTCCAATAAATTCTTGCGAATTGCAACGGTGGCGTTGTCGGTATTGCTCAAAAAGGTGTTTTTTATCACTATGCCTGCCCTACCGCCTGCTTTCAAAATTTTGATGAAATGTTGCAAAAAGAGCGAAGCGGTTTCGCCTGTTTTTATGGGAAAGTTTTGCTGTACCTCGGAGCGTTCTTTGCCGCCGAAAGGCGGATTGGCAAGCACTACGCTATAGCGGTCTTTTTCCTGTATGTCGGCAAGATTTTCGGCAAGCGTATTAGTGTGTACAATATTAGGAGCTTCTACACCGTGCAAAATCATATTCATAATGCCTATGATGTAGGCTAGTGATTTCTTTTCCTTGCCGTAAAAGGACTGCTTTTGCAATAATTCTGTTTCTTTGGTAGAAAGCGATTTGATGGATTTCAAGTAGTTGAACGCTTCGCACAAAAAACCTGCGGAGCCACAGGCACCGTCATAAATTTTTTCGCCGATTTTTGGATTTACCACCTTTACAATAGCGGTAATCAGCGGACGTGGCGTGTAGTATTCGCCTCCATTTCTTCCTGCGTTGCCCATATTTTTTATTTTGCTTTCGTAGAGGTGGCTCATTTCGTGTTTTTCGGCGTGTGTACGGAAATGCAACGAATCTACAAGTTCAATCACTTCGTGCAGGTTGTAGCCGCTCTGTAGCCGATTTTTCAGTTCGCTGAAAATTTCGCCTATTTTGTATTCAATGGTGGAGGCACTTTCAGCACTTGTTTTAAACTTTTTAAGGTAAGGAAATAGCTTGTTGTTCACAAAATCGGTGAGGTCATCGCCTGTTTTTGCCTTGTGGTAGTCTAATTTTCCATCTTTCCCCTTTGGCATAGCCCATACCGTCCATTGATAGCTCTTGTCAATGATAGGGGTGTATGCTTTGCCTGTAAGTTCTGCTGCCGTAGCGCGGTCTTTTTCCAAGTCGTCTAAGTATTTTAGGAACAAAATCCAGCTCGTTTGCTCCACATAGTCCAATTCACTTCCACAACCTGCATCTTTGTGCAGGATATCGTCTATATTTTTAAACGTTTGCTCAAACATTTAGATATAATTTAGTAATATAACTATTTTTAAAATATTTCCCCCACTTAATCGTCTATTATAGTAGAAGGTAAACAAACAGGAGACAATTATGAGGCATTCACACTTTTTTGGCTTGATTTTCATAATAGCAGCAATAGCGGCATTTGCCGCAGCCACAATGCTGCTTTGGAACTGGCTAATGCCGGCAATTTTTGGCTTGCCATTGCTGAGTTACTGGCAAGCTGCGGGAATTTTGGTGCTGGCAAGGCTTTTATTCGGCGGTATTGGGCATCACGGTCCTTTTGGGCACGGTTCTAACCGCGGTCATAAATTGCGGGAAAAATGGCTAAATATGACCGAAGAAGAGCGCAAAGCTTTTATGGAAGAAAAAGCAAAGGATCTTCACAAATTCCACAGAAAATTCGAACACTTTAACAGGGAGACTCCAAATGAATAAAGAAATTTTAAGCATCGCTTCGTCTTTTACAAGCTCATTTTTTCTCATGGTATTTTATATATTGTTGATGATGGGCACGGCAATGTTTGTGCAAATGCTCTGTATGTTTTATTTATGACGCAAAATATACCTAACAAAAATTCCGCAGAGGAAATTTTTGCATCAAATAGCAAACGGCTCTTGAAATTCATAAATTCAAAAGTGAGTTTGCTAGAAGATGCAGAGGATATTTTGCAAGATGTTTTCTATAAATTTTTAAAATTAGACGACATAGCAATAGAAAATGCAGTTGGGTGGATATACAAAGTTGCAAGAAACAAAATCATAGACTATTACAAAAAGAAAAAAGAAGAACCGCTATCCTCATATTACTATGAAGATAGCGATGAATTTTTAGACGAAATTGCAGAACTCATGTTTGACTATTCAACACCAGACACAGCTTATTTAAGTTCCGTTGTTCAAGCAGAAATACAAGCAGCTCTTGACGAGCTTCCAAAAGAACAGAGATTTGTTTTTGAGCAAACAGAATTTTACGATGTTCCAGTGAAAGAACTTGCAGAAATAACCCAAACACCTCTGAATACAATACTTTCCAGAAAGCACTATGCGGTGAAATTTTTGCGGGAAAGGCTACATAATTTGGTTGCTGATTCTTGAAACGGCAATTCATCTTTACCGTTTTCCCACAGCTCATCGCAGGCAAGGTCTATATCTTTGTTCCAAACTACTCCATAACCTCCGACTTCCACACGAACAAGGTCAAATAAACTGCGATGCTTTAGATTTTTAAACACAGGCCATTTATCCATTAATGGTTTGACATCATATAATTTAGCAGAACCGTCCAAAAATTCAATATGCAGAACCATATCTGGCAAAGGGCAAACATTTTTGATTTTATGAAACATATTATACCTCATTTGAGCGGTGGCAAATCTTTGAATTTTTGTGTTTGCCAAATTTCCAAAAGTTCATTTTTGTATAGTGCTACCCATTCTAAAACAAGTTCTAGAGCTTTAGCTGGTAAATCGCCATCTAGCTGTTTACATTCATTTATATCTATTGCTGAAATATATTCCCCGTAAATTGCATGAATATGCGGAGGAGGATGCTCAGATTGTATAAAGAGCATTTTTATCACTATTCCGTAAAACCTCGCTAATTCAGGCATATTTAAAATATATAAAATACTTTAGTTCATCTCATCCAATAACTTATTCACAATCCCAGGATTAGCCTTGCCGCCGCTGTTTTTCATTATTTGTCCGACAAAAAATCCTCTTAGCTGTGCTTTGCCGCCTTTGAACTCTTGCCACTGGCTTTGATTTGCTTCTATCACTTTGCGAACAATGGCTTCTATTGCACCTAAGTCTGTTATTTGCACCAAGCCTTTTTCTTTGATTATTGAATCTGGATTTTTTCCGGTGGAGAGCATTTCTGCAAAAACGGTTTTTCCTATTTTTCCAGAAATTGTATTGTTCTCTATTAGGTTCACCATTTGCGCCAAATCTTCGGGAGCGAATTTCAAAGCGGACAAACCGCCTTCCATTTCTTTTAATTCACGCATAAGCTCGGAAGTTATCCAGTTTGCTAGCAGCTTTGGGTTCTTGCAGGTTTTGGAAGCTGTGTCAAACCAGTCGCTGATTTCCTTGTCTGCGGTTAAAACTCCGGCATCGTATTCGCTAAGTCCAAAATCCTGTTCAAATCTGCCGCGGCGAACATCAGGAAGTTCGGGCATACTCAGTTTTATGCTGTCCACCAAACTTTTCTCTATAAAGAGCCTCAGCAAATCCGGCTCAGGGAAATATTTGTAGTCGTGGGAATCTTCTTTGCTGCGTATCACTGTGGTTTTATTTTGGTTTACGTCATAGCGTTTTGTGCATTGCTCAACTTCTTTGCCGCTATCCAAAGTCACCGCCTGCAATGCCATTTCTGCTTCAAGTGCTTTTTGCAAATTTGAGAAGCTGTTCAAATTTTTTATCTCTGCCCTTGTGCCATAAGGTGCATCATCGCTTTTGCGAATGGATATATTGCCATCGCAGCGCATATTTCCGTTTTCCATATTGGCATTGGAAACGCCTGTATATTCCAAAATCTGTTTTATTTTTTGCAAAACCAAAACCGCATCTTCGGGGCTGCGGATATCGGGTTCGGTGACTATTTCGCAAAGCGGGGTTCCACAGCGGTTTGCATCAAAGTGCGAACTTTCCGGCGAAAAATCGTGAACCAATTTGCCCGCATCTTCTTCTATATGTATGCGGGTTATGCCTATGCGTTTTTTTTCGCCATTTTCGCTGATTATCTCAATATAACCCTTTTTGCAAACAGGATGGTCGTAAACAGGAATTCCTCCGGTTTGCGTTATTTGGTAGCCCTTTGGCAAATCGGGGTAAAAATAATTTTTGCGTGTCCACAGGGCGCGGCTGTCTATTTCGCAGTTAAGCGCAAGCCCCAGCTTTATGGCTAAGTTCACAGCCTCTTTGTTTGGAATGGGCAAAGCACCCGGAAACCCAAGGCATACAGGGCAAACGTGCTTATTAGGCTCTGTGTTAACCTCTATCTTGCAGCCGCAAAAAAGTTTTGTTTTGGTTGCAAGCTGGCAATGTATCTCTAAGCCTATAACTGGGGAATATGACATAATGGGTTAAGATAGAAAATTATTAAACACCTACAACCACACATAAGCGTACGACAACCGCATTTTACTATATTTATCCCTATGCCAACGTTATTTTCTATTTTCGGGCTCAGATTTTATGTTTTCACAGAAGAACATAAACCTATTCACATTCATATACGCAAGGGTAAAGCTAAGGCTAAGTTTGTATTAGAGCCAAATATAAAGTTATTGGAAAATAAAGGTTTCAAAGACCAAGAGATAAGTTTGGCAAAAAGTTTAGTGGAAGAAAATAAGGATATAATTATCGCTCATTGGAAAAATGCGGAGAATTTTAAAAAAGGTTAATTCTTATGAAAGTTACTAAAATTTGGTTCACAAAAGAACATATTTTTTTGGAAAATGACAAGGGCGAGGTTATGAGTGCTGGGCTTTGGCGTTTTCCAAGATTAAAGCAAGCAAGTAAACAACAGAGGAACGGTTGGGAACAATTTCACGACGAGCTTCGCTGGGAAGCAATAGACGAAGATATTGGACTAGAAAGTTTCAAATGGAATGAAAACGACAAGGAAATTGTAAGATTTAAATAAACCTACCAATTAGCTTAGTCTTTCACGCAACGAACACTCCGCAAGTAGCTCTTACCGCCATTGGTTGTGACATTCTCAACGTTATAGTGCATACCCCGGCTGTAGGCGAAGTAACTATCATACTCGCTCGAACTCCACCAGTAGCCGTCGTTACCGACATTGGTGAAGCTGCCAACGGAATTGACAAAGCCGCCCGGCAAGGCAGAAAAACCGTAATCATTCGTGCCATTGCCCGACTTGTCTCCTTTATTATTCCAACCACTTTTAGCTTTTAATTTTGTTCCAGCGACAGACGATCCCCCAGCAAAATCTATCAGCATACTCCATTCAACATCACTAGGAATATGCCAACCACTTTGGCATATTCCCTGATGCTTTGCGCCTACTTGCGAATTGCAAAAATTTGAGTTGCAATCAGCTGGTAATGCCATAGCTGTTGCCCAATCATATAATTTTCCATAAATCGTACAGTTGGCAGGTTCGTTGTTATAACACTTTACACCTTCAACAGCATAGTTCAAATTCTCTGCCATCCAGGTTTGCTCACCTATCTTAACCCATTTATAAGTCGTATTATCACGGTTATCTGTAAAGGTGCCACTATTGCTGCTAGTGTCATCGCTGCCAGATGAGCAAGAAAAGGAAAATGTCAAAGAAAGTCCAATGGTTGCCAATAATGCGAATTTTGTAAGTTTATTTTTCATAACTTAGGTAAATCTAGAAAATACCCCGCCAACTTTTCCGCAAACCTCTGCGACAAAATTTCCGGCGCAAGTCTAGGCAGTTCCCAAGTGATGCAATGTACAGAGTTTTCCTTGCACCAAGTTCCAAGGCTACCGGGTGTTGGGTAGCCTATATCCGTTTTGTATTCAGTTTCGCTCAAATTTGCCAAAAAGTCCGCTAAGGGGCTTCGCTTTGGAGCTTCAACGCAGGAGAGCGGGCTGTGAGTGGAGAGGATTTCAGAAGGTTTCAGTTTTTGGATTATTTCAATTAGGGATTTGGTCTCTGCTTCGCTGCCTGGATTTTTGCCAGACGAGAGTTCTGTTATTCTTTCGCTTTCCAAAGTGGCTTTGCTAAGGGTGACTTCTGCGCTCCAGTTTGCTGTGGGAAAATTGCGGTTTAAATCTACGCCATTTGCGTTGCCGCGAGTTCCTAGAGAAACTCCGTCTGGATTTGCGCACAGAATAAAAGCTACATTTTGCAAAGGTTCTGTGTAATGCCTTAGAACTCTGCTCAAAAGAAATGTTGTTTCGGCTTCTTCGCCGTGAATTCCAGCTATTGCCAATGTGCTGCATTTATCTTTGCAAGGAGCGTAAAGCAAGGGTGCGCCCAAAACGCTTGAACCGTATTGGGTTAAATTGAAAGGCAATGTGCCTCTTTTAGCTTCGGGGCGAAATATCATTTTTTAAACTACGCTCTCCAAATTTTTCCAAATCTTCATCGGTGCGCAAATGCAAGCTGCGGTCAAAATTGAGTTTGAGCGGGGCTCCGGCTAGTCCAAATTCTTCAAAGAAAGTTTTTAGCAAATATCTTTTATAGGCTTCATCAACCAAATCTGGATAAGGTGTTTCCACTGTAATCACAGGAGGGTCTGTTAAAATTTGGCAGGCTCTTTTTAACTGAACGGAATGTCCGCTCCTTGAATGATGCGGATTTTTTTCAATAGCTGTTTTGAATGTCTCTGCAACCCTTTCCCTGCCTATAACACGTTTGCAATTCGCGTGAACTCTTTGAATTTCCTGCAAAAGCCTAAACACCCGCAAACCTTCCCGCGCACTTATGGATATAACCGGAACCCACTCAAAAAGCGGGTCTTTTTCCCTGATGTCTTTTACAATTAAATCAAAACTTTTGGAATCTTTATTTTCTAAAATATCCCATTTGTTTATGGCTAAAATAAGCCCTTTGCCCGCTTTTCTTATTTCCGTTATTATGCGCAAATCCTGAATTTCAAAACCTCTTGTTACATCCAGCAGCAGCACAACAACATCGGAGCGGCGAATGCTTTCCATTGTTCGCATATTGCTGAAAATTTCCACCTCGTCTTTATGCTTTGCAACACGTGCTTTTTTGCGAAGCCCTGCGGTATCTGTAACCTTGAAACTGATTCCGTTGTATTTAAATTCGCAATCAATTGAATCTCTTGTTGTGCCGGGGATTTCTGAAACCACAACCCGCTCCTCGCCCAGTAGCTTGTTGAGCAAGGTGCTTTTGCCGACATTTGGTCTGCCTAAAATTGCAAATGAAATTGGCTTTAGTTCCTTTTTTGTTTTTTCTTTTTTTGGAAGCAGCAAAATAACTTCTTCCAGCAAACTTAAAACCGCATAACCTGTTAATGCGCTTATGGTTCTCGGCGCACCCATTCCAAGTTGCAAAAATGCCCAGCCTTCTGCGCGGTCTGTCGCTTCTTCGCTTTTGTTCGCAACCAAAATAACGGGCTTTTCTGTTTTTAAAATGAGTTTTGCAAATTGCTGGTCTAATGTTGTGATTCCAACTCTAACATCCACCATAAAGAGAATCAAATCCGCTTCTTTCACCGCTGTAAAAATCTGCTCCCTAACGGACTCCGCCAAAACATCTATTTGAAAATCTGTCATAAAACCGCCTGTGTCCACAAGCGTGAAATTTGTACCCTGAAATTGTGCTTCTTGGTAATGGCGGTCTCTGGTTACGCCCTCCCTATCGCTCACAACGGCGGCTCTCCGCCCCAAAATACGGTTAAATAAGCTGGATTTGCCCACATTTGGGCGACCAACTATACATACTATCGGTAGGTTTGACATTTCTCAGGCACAAGGTAGAAAAAAATTGTATATTATAATTATGGATATATCAGGTTATGGGAGGTTCTTATGAAAGCTTTTATGTTAGGCTTTTTATTTTTATTGGCGGCTTTTTCCGCATCTTTTGGGCAACAAATGTTTAATTCTTGTGTAGAAAATGAGGGCGCAGATATTTCGGTAACTCTGCCAACCAGTTTCACCACTGCCAACGCCAACCTCCCCGACCCGTTTATGATGTTAAGCGGTTCGCGCATGACAACCAAGGAACAATGGAAACAAAGACGTCAAGAGCTTTTGAAACTCCTTGAAAAGACTACTTATGGTACCAAGCCACCGAAGCCAGCTTCCGTTACTGGCACGGTATCAAGGTCATCTATCTCGGTGAAAGTAGGCAGCGCGAGTTTTTCGGTCTCCATCACTATGCCATCTAGCGGAAGCGCACCTTATCCGTTGGTAATCCGTTACGACAATAGCGGCGTACCAGCCTCTGACTTTACGAGCAACGGCATAGCTGTAGCTAATTATACAACCAGCAATGTTGGCGGAGGAAATCGCTCAGGCAAAAGCGGTGCGTTTTATACTGTTAATACCAACAACAAAACCACGGGACACTTGGCTGCTTGGGCTTGGGGTGTGAGCCGTATTATAGATGTTATTGAAGCAGACCCCGACAAACTTTTTGACCCAACCAAAATTGGTGTGACAGGTTGCTCACGTGATGGCAAGGGTGCTTTCGTTGGAGGTGTATTAGACCAGCGCGTGGCACTCACGATGCCTATGGAATCTGGCACTGGTGGCATGGCATCAATGCGTGTTGCCTACAACAATAGAGACCAGGGCGGAGGCACAAATGGCTCGCAGTCACCGAGTTCTGCTTATGGCGAGCAACCTTGGCTGGGCGATGATTTTAGCACATTCCAAAACAGCCCAAACAACCTACCTATAGATATGCACGAAGCCGTAGCCTTGGTAGCACCACGCGGTTTTCTCGCTGTTTATAAAACCGCCGGATCTGCTGGTCAGTGGTTAAACGTTCCGGGTTCGCACGTCTCGGCTGTTTCGGGAGCAGAAGTTTACAAAGCGTTAGGAGTTGGCGGGAATTTCGGCTGGTTGAACACCGGTACCGAGTCTCACTGTGCGTGGCCAAGTGGCTACTCCACCACCGTCAAAGATTTCTCCGACAAATATTTGCATAGAAAAAAGGCACCAGATGCCGAGCCATTATTCAAAGAGAACAACAGACCAGCCACGGCAGCAAGTATGAAGAATTGGACAACCCCAGATCTCTCCGGTTCACTGACTATCGGCGGTTGCGGTAGCACCCAAACTCCAAGTTCATCTTCTGTTAGCGGAACTTCTCCTAGCAGTTCTTCCAGAGCAAGTTCAAGCAGTAGCTCTTCTAGGAACTCAAGTTCTTCTAGGGCAAGTTCAAGCAGCTCTGCCAGAGCAAACTCAAGCAGCAGTTCTACAGTAGCAAATATAAGCAGCAGTTCTTCAGATGCAACTCCAGAGAGTTCAAGTTCCGAAGAAGATTCTACTCCCATTATCTCAAATATTCCTCTGACTTATTTATCCGCACAAGCGTTGAGCGGTGTTGTGGAAATTTTTGACATCAAAGGGAATAAGGTGGCAAGTGTGAATATTTCTGGTTCGCAAAAGGTTAAGCTATCACTACCGAGCGGGTTGTATTTTGCCAAAGCACAAGGAATGCAGAGTGTTAAGTTTGTAGTGAAATAAAAACAGAGGTACATAATGAAAGTTTCGATGTTTGGCTCGTTCTTTTTATTGGCGGCTTTTTCCAGTGCTGTGGCGCAACAAGTCAATTTTTCTGTTGAAAATGTAGGGCAAAATTGCAATGCCTCGTACAAGGCACTCCTTGCAACCGCAGATGCTACTCTGCCAGATCCTTTTGCAATGCACAGCGGTACTCGCATATCAGATAAATCTGAATGGGCGTGTCGCAGAAACGAGGTAAAGAAAGACCTTGAACAATATGAAATAGGTCTCAAACCGGATCCTTCAACTGCCACTGTTAAGGCAACATATAGCGGCAGTACACTCACCGTGACAATAACAACAAAAGACGGAAGCATTAACTTAACTTCCACGGTATCTGGTTCAGGCAATTGCGTAGCCATTGGAATGAACAACAATGCCGGCAACATAAGTGGCTGCAAGCAAATCCCTTTCAAGCATGACCAAGTTGTAGCCTATAGTATGAGCAATGATTCCCATAATAAAAATGACCCGTTTTACAAAGTATATCCCGACCTTTATGGCAAAATAGGCAAATATGCCGCTTGGTCTTGGGGCATAAGCCGTCTTATAGATGGCATTGTGCAGGTAAAAGACCAACTTGGCGTAGATGTTACCAAAATAGGTTTGCAAGGTTGCTCGTATGCTGGCAAAATGGCTCTCTTTGGCGGTGCTTTAGATGAGCGCGTTACCCTCACCGTTGTGCAGGAATCCGGCGGAGGTGGTATTAATTCGTGGAGATACTCCAAGGCATTTACTGCCCGCACCGGAACGAACATCGAAAAAATAGATAACACCAGCGGCATTTGGTTTCTTAATAGTATGAAAAGCCTAAATCCCGACAAATTGCCGCACGACCATCACCAACTAATCGCTATGATTGCTCCCCGTGCAACGATTATACTTGGCAATCCACCTTATGAGTGGCTCGGTGATGAATCTGGTTACAAATCCACGATAGCCGCTAGAAAGGTGTGGCAAGCCTTTGGCATCACAGATTATATAGGTTTTGATTTTGCGGGAGGGCATGAGCATTGTCAAGCAGCTTCATCGCAATCAACAAATGTTAATGCGTTTGTAAACAGATTCCTTAAAGGTCAGAATGTGAACACAAAAATAGAGGCTAACAGACCTACTGTATCTACTTTTGTTTTAGATACAACAGTTTCCTGGACAGTTCCAAATCTAACTGGAACTTATCCAGGCACTGCATCTCCAACTAGTTCGTCTTCTGTACAAGGCGGAACTTCTTCGAGCAGCTCTTCTAGGAACTCCAGTTCTTCCAGAGCATCAAGTAGCAGTTCTCTAGTTGCAAATATAAGCAGTAGTTCTTCCGATGCAACTCCAGAGAGTTCAAGTTCCGAAGAAGATTCCACTCCCATTATTTCAAATATTCCTATAACTTATTTATCCACGCAGGCATTGAATGGTGTTGTGGAAATTTTTGACATCAAAGGGAATAAGGTTGCAAGCGTGAATGTTTCTGATCCGCAAGCGGTTAAGCTATCGCTACCGAGCGGATTGTATTTTGCAAAAGCTTTGGGGAAGCAGAGCGTTAAGTTTGTGGTGAAGTAATTATCTCCCCACCCCTAACCACCATAACCCTCTTAGCGATTATCTCCATAACCGCAATATCATGTGAAATAAAAATCAAAGAGAGACCCAATTCTCTTTGTAAATCGTCTAAAAGGTGCAAAATTTGCGCCTGAACGCTAACATCAAGAGCAGATGTAATTTCATCGCAAATCAAAATTTTGGGTTCAAGCACAAGGGCGCGCGCCAATCCTATTCGCTGCCTTTGACCGCCAGAAAATGCGTGAGGGAATTTATTTAAGTCTGCATTTGATAACCCTACCAAATCAAGGATTTTCTTTGTTTTTGCTGTTGCTTCGCTTTTTGAAATTCCCCTAGCAATTAGTGGGGTTGCTACAATTTCCAAAACTGTGCATCTTGGGTTTAGCGAAGAATAAGGGTCTTGAAAAGCCATTTGAACCTTGCTGCGAACAACGGAAAAGGATTTTTTTTGATAAGGATTTATGCTCTCGCCAAAAAGTTCATAAGTGCCGCCTTTTTCCCACGGCACAAGCCCAACCAAAGCATTTGCAATGGTGCTCTTGCCGCTGCCAGATTCCCCCGCCACCGCCAAAACCTCGCCTTTTTCGAGATGAAAACTTACATCTTTCAAGGCATAAACAATTCCACCCTTTGAACGGAATGTTACAGATAAATTTTTAACAACTAAAACCTTATCCATCAAACTCCGCTCCAAAAGGTATGGGTTTTAAATCTGCTAAAGTTTTTCCCTTTGTTGGCACAACGTCTAGCAGAGCTCTTGTGTATGGGTGCTTTGGGGAATTTAAAATTTCGCTCGCGGTGTTGCATTCAACAATTTTTCCCTTATACATCACGGCTATTCTGTTTGCATAACTTGCGGCTAAATGTGCGTTATGTGTTATAAAAAGAACGGCAATTTTTTCTTCCAAACATAAATTTCTCAAAATATCCATAATGGCAATTTGAAGATTGGCATCTATTGCAGTTGTTGGCTCATCGGCTATTATGAGAGAAGGTCTTGGCGCAAGAGCCATGCAAATCACAATGCGTTGCAGCATTCCGCCGCTCATTTCGTGCGGGTAGCTTTTGAAAATTCTTTTTGTGTCTTTAAAACCGGACTTTGTTAAAAGCTCTTCTATGCGAGTTTCTCTTTCTTCTTTTGGCATAAAACGCACCGCTTCCAAAAGCTGAGTGCCAATGGAGACAACCGGATTCAAGGCTTGCATCGGTTCTTGAAAAACGCATCCTATTCGGCGGCCTCTTATGCTTTCAATATTTTTTGATTCCAAAGTGTTTTTGCCTTCAAAAATAATTTCGCCATTTGCTATTTTTGCGCTTGGGCAAGGGAGCAGCCTTGGAATTGCCATCGCACTCACGGTTTTTCCACTGCCAGATTCTCCCATAATGGCAAAAATTTCTCCGTTCATTATATCAAAAGAAACATTATGCGTAACTTGTGTGCTGCCAAAAGCTATGGATAAATTGCGCACAGAGAGCAAGGGATTTTCAAAACTCATAATTCACAAAAATTCCTGATTGCTTAGGTGATGCCAGTGGTGTTATTTGCAAATGCGAAAAATTTGCCGATGTTTGCCTGTAAAGCCGCATTGCATCTAAAATAGCTAAAACTCTGTTTAGAGCCATAGCACCTATGGAAACTTGGAATGCAATTTTTGCAATTCTGTGACGCTTTAGCATTTCGTTGTAGGTTTCAATTCTCTTGGTTGTTTCTGGGTTATCGCTTGAACCCCAGTCCCAAATATAACCGTATTCATAAGGATATTCAGCATCTATCTCGCGCCCAGCTCTGAGCATTGCTTGGTTGTAATCTTCATCGTTGCTTGGGTTTGAGTTTTGGTAAAGAGAGCCTCCCCTGCTCCTGTAATTCCCCATAAGGGTCAAAAAATTGAGGTCTTTAGGTGCACCTTCCGCGCCTGCATATTTAACCGCATAGCCTCTTGCACTTGTCAATTGGTCATCGCCATAAATACTAGTTGTGATAGCAGAAAACCATAGAGCTGCGTCTATCCAGAAAAACGACAATGCCCTTGAATTATTGCCCAAATAAAAATGCCCCGCACCAGGCAACACGGCAGAAGCTGCCATTGCTAAAGCAAGGCTTTTATCCCTATTGCGCGATAAATTTTCGTCAACGGAAATAACTGTTTGGGAGAAAACTATTTGAACTCCAATCAGCAAAATGAAAAATATCCTAGAAAACAAGTCTAAGCTCCGCTCCGGCTCTAAAATTCTCGCCAATTTGAAAATCGCTTCCCAGTCTTATTCTATCCAAAAAGGAAATTCTTTCTTCGTATAGGCTACTGTTGTGTGCGCTTGCAGACAGTGCAGCATCTATGGCAGAAACTATGTGGTTTAAAATTATCACCCCTAAAAAAATTGCTTGTCTGTCTGCCAAATTGTTCGCTTTTTTTCGCATAGCAACGTACTCGTCGTAATTTGCGGATGTTCCAAGTTTTATGTATGCAGGAGTTTCTTGATTAAGATTTGCTTCTACATTCCCATTTGGCTTTACATCTTTCCAACCCAGCATAAAATTTTCGTTTGCTATAACTCGGTAATACATTGAACTGTTATATAGCGGAGTGTTATCGTTTGGTTTTTCGCCTGCGTTTACTCCAAAATATTTAACGCAAGATTCAGCATTGTTTCCATAAAAAAACGCCTTGCAATAGTCTTCTCTTTCTGCGCCGTAAAGATTTTTCAAATTGTCTTGATGCATTGGATTGTAAATATCATTCATAGCTTTTTCGTATCTAGACACGCTGAAATTTGCTTTTGCAAAGTCTTTGTATTTTTTTTCCTGCTCGTTGTACTTATATATGGAATGGTAATATAAACCAGATATTAGGGCAATTTCTTCTGCCAAATAAAACGTGCCTCTAACATAGCGAGACTGCCCTCCCACATACATTTGACCCGAACCCGGCAGCAGCAAAGACATAAACATGGCTTTTTTGGGGCTTTTGTAGGAGCCTTTAACTTCGTCCATGGAATTCACCCGTGAAATATTCACATTGCCGAGCAATTCCTTGCGTTTATCGGCTTCCTGCGCCCAAAGCATTGTTAGCGCAAAGAGAATTATTATGGGTAAAAAAGGCATTCTAAGAGAAAATATAGTAAGTTTGGCTTTCACACACAAACGTATGAGGTTCGCATTTAATTTTGTCTGAACCAGAATTTGCAGAATTTGCAGTATTACCAGAATAATACAATTCGGCACAACAACCCAATGCGTAAAACAACACAATGATACCGATTTGTAGGGGCAGACCTACGTGTCTGCCCCCCAAATGTGAAATGATGTCCAAAATGCGAACCGAATAAAACGCCCCCACCGTAAGGTCTAGCCAGTGGATAATTTACTACCTTAACTAAGAGGTTTATTATGCTTGCAATTCAAGGTGTTTATGATGGTGTGTCTATCAAACCAAAAGATGTTATTCCTTTTAAGGAGGAATATGAAGTTTTAATAACTTTTTTAAAACCTAAAATTCAGAAAGTTGCAGAAGAAAAACAAAATGATATTGCAGAAAGGCTTGCTATTGCGGAATCTCTATTTGGGATTTTACCCTCTACTATAACAGATGATGAAATTAAAGAGGCAAGATATAAACGCTATGAACGCAATTATTGATACTAATATTATAATTGATGCTATTGTAGCTAGAGAACCTTTTAAGGAAATATCTCAAAATATAATTCGTTCAGTCTCCAAAAAAGAATTTAACGGTGCTATTACTACGAGTACAATTACCGACATTTATTACATTACGAATAAGTATTTAAAAGATAAAGAAAAAACGGCGAATGAAATAAAAAAATTATTTATTCTTTTTGATGTAATTGCTGTTACAAGAGAAGATTGCCTTAAAGCTTTTGATACAGGAATAAAAGATTATGAGGATTCTTTACTTTATATCTGTGCCTTTAAATGGAATGCTGATTTTATAGTCACTAGGAATTTAGCTGATTTTTCAAATTCTGCGATTTCTGTAATATCACCGGAAAAATTTTTAGAAAATTTACCGCAATAATATAACAAACAAAAAACCGCCCCCAATTCAATGGGAGCGGCTTGCAACCTTAACAACACAGGTGCTTAGTTTTTGAGGCAACACCTACAACCACACACAAACGCACGAGGTTTGCATTTACTTTTGTCTGAACCCCGATGCCCCCGATTAGAGGATTTTCCCGATTGCAGCACGAAATGCCTAATCCTGCACACAACGAATGCTTAACAAGTTGGGGGGGCGCTTAAATTCGGTTTCCCTTTTGACAAGAGCGCTGCTCGAGTACATTTGCCTGTAGTAGACGTAATTATTAAGGTACTCAGTAGCAGACCACCAGTAGCCATAGCTGCTGATATGGTTGAAAATGCCATCTGAACTGGCTTTACCGCCAGGCAGAGCCGCAAACCCATAAATGTCCGTGCCATTGTAGTTCCAACCACTCGTAGCTTTTAATTTGGTCCCTGCTTGCGGCGAACCAACAAAATCTGTCAATGTTGTCCATTCTGCATCGTTTGGTATATGCCAACCATCGGGGCATATACCCTTATGCTTTGTGCCTATCTGCGAAGAACAAGGCTTTGAGTTGCAATCAGGTAAATTCATTGCTGTTGCCCAGTCATAAAGTCTGCCGTATTTTTCGCAGTTGGCTTCACTGTTGTCATAACAAATGCTGCCTTCCACCTCGTAATTCAAATTACGCTGAAACCAAGTCTGTGTGCCAATTACAACCGTTTTGTAAGTCTCGCCTTCATAATCCACAGGGTCGCCATAAATAATAACATTGGCTTGAATTGAGCTACTGGAACTGCTCGGCATTGAGCTAGACGATGACACCACCGCAGAGCTTGAACTTAGCGCAACAGACGAACTGCTCGGCGTTGCCGGCGTTGCCACACTTGACGAAGACACCATAACGGTACTGCTTGATGAACTTTGCGCTAGAGACGAGGAACTACTTGTCGGTGCGCTTGAACTACTCGACTTTGAACTTGAACTGCTGCTCGGCACAGAGTTTGAATTACTACTCTGCTTTGTGCTTGAACTGCTTGGCACTGCGGCTGAACTAGAGCTTTCGTAAGGGCAGGAATTGCTCAATGTCCCACCAGGAGGGCAGTTGGTTAAAGGACCGCTAAGGCACATTTTTTCAGAAATAAAAACACAATAGCCATATTCTGGCAAGGCTTCACTGCTGCTGCTCTTTCCGCTTTGGCTGGAAACGCCAGAAACTACAGCCGAGCTTGAACTGCCATAAGGACAGGTATCTGCCAATTCACCACCCACGCCTGGGCAAGTTGAGTAGATACCAAAGTAGCATTGCTTGAGTTCAGCATAAACACAGTAATTCTTTACGGAAACAGAAGAACTGCTTGACGAGGGCACCCTAGCAGAGCTTGAGTTTTCTCCCTGATAATTGTCGCCGTCAGGGTCGTCTGGGTTGCTGCGGTCAACAGACACGCAAGAAGCGAAAAAGAATACGCTTGCAAGCAAAAAAAATTTTAAAACCATATATGAACTCCTATTCCTGAAACCAAAATAACTCCGCCGATGGCATAAAAGGCATTTCTCTTGTCACGGCTTTTTTTCACATCTTTCCAAGCATCATTGTAATAATCTCTATCACGCCCCCTTTCATTGTATTTGTCAAAAGCATTCTTCGTTTCGCTGTTTTCATATATGGCATAGCCTATCATCGCCGCCCCAGCCAAATCCAAGCCAAGAGCAACCCAAAAACTGGTTCTTGGGAAAGGCTTTTCAACCTTTGGCGGCTCCGGTTTAACTGGTTCAGGCTCCAACCTAGCAACCTCTGGTTTCTCAACCACTATTACTGTATCTGGCGTTGGTGGTTTTGTTTCCACAAGCATTCTTTTGAACAAATCCGCAGCCTTGTCGTCTATCAATGCCAGCAAGCCGAACACGCTTTTTTCATTGCCCGTGAACGACCCCATCAAATTCCCGCTCTTGACGCTGTACAGCTCCACCTTTATGGTCAGGTTGTCGTTGAACCGCCCTATCCTCCCCTGAGCCACGTAGTCCGCGCTCACCTGCCTACCCAACTCCGCAAGGCAGCTGGATTCCTTGCACACCCTCACCGTGTTCTCCATTGAGCCAAGGAAGGCTACTATGCTTTCGGTGGTCATCACCCCGAACCTGTCGGCAGGCAGAACATTGACAGCCACCTCGCGCAGCCTGTCCGTCAAGTAAGTCAAATCGGCAACGCCTATGGAATCAAAGTCATCCATAGTGTTGATAACGGCAATACGCTCCTGCATCTGCCCGTAGGCGGCAAGGGCGAGAAATAGCAATGTGAAAAGTAGTTTGTTCATTACTTGGTAAACTAGAAATTTTCTGGCGAAAATTCTGGTTCAGCCCCTTATTTATACATCTTAGATCTATCCAAAGCCATACCTATATAAAAACATAAATTGCCGGTATCGGGAAAACGCTTTGCGTGCAACCTAACAATATAAATTGTTCTGGGGTTTTTGTTGCTCTGCATAAGAACTTCAAAATTATCTCTTGATGTCCACACAATGCCGTTCCATTTATCGCCATAGCATTCTCTGGATTCTGTAATGGTGCCTTCGCCTAACATCCCAGTTTCTTTCCTCAAAAAATACCCGAACAAATCTTGAACGTAATTAAAAGAACCAACTTCGGCAGAATCTTTTATTACAGAGCGAACTGCGTAGAATGTTTTTCTTGAATCAAAGAAAATTGTGTTTTCGTATATAAAAGAATCTACGTTGTATCTTTCAACGAATGTTCTCTCATCTATTTTTTTAAATCTGGTTATTGAATATTTTGAAAAAAAATCTTTGAGCGTTGAACCATAGTGCACTAAATAATGACCTAGATAGTCGTTATCCAATTTTTCGCCTTTGCGCATTGATGCAAAAGTTTTTGCGAGCGAGTCTGTTAAATCTTTGTTGTACAACGCAGGCGACAGGGATATGGATTTGTACTGTTCCTCAGAAGATTCTTCTAAAAGTTTTTTTATGTTTGGGTATTCAAAGTCTTGCGAATAAATTTCAGAGAACTGGGCGCGGGCTTCTTGCATTAATCTGGATTTTAGGTAAATTTTTCCGAGTGCCTCGCGAAGAGGCAAATTTTCTGGGTATTCATCTATTAAAGGCAAAAGTATTTTTGCAGCTTCTCTTGCGTGGTCTTTTAAAGATATGCCACCTTGGTAAGTTGATGAAACGCCTACTTGAGGCGGGATTTTTTCGCCCAAGGTAGCTATGGCGTTCAAGGCGTTTACGTCACCTGGTTTCAATACTAAAATTTTTCTGTAATCGCTTAGAGCAATGTCAAAGTTTCTGGAGTATTCGCTTAAATAGCCGTGCAAAAGCAAAAGCCCCATTTGCGAAGGAAATCTTGATAAAGCGTAGTTCACAAGCTCGGAGCATTCTTCAATGTTTCCCATTTTGTGCAAAGCAAAAGCTAGATTTGCATAAGCTCTTGCATCTAAACCCGCAGATATTGAAATTGCCGCTCTAGCTTCGCTTGCCGCCTTGGAGGGTTGCTCGGTTTTCAAAAGCAGCTCGGAATATCTGAGCCTCGCTTCGGAAAATGCTGGAGAGTCGGAGGCAAGCTCATATGCCACTTCCAGCGCATGGCTCAAACTGCCTTCGTGTTCTATGGTGAATGTCAAAAGCAACCTCACCCACACAGAACCAGGCATTTGCTGCGCAAGGCTTTCTATCAAATTTTTTGTTTTTGTGATTTTTTGTGCAGAAATGGAATCTTGCGCTATAATGGAATACGCTGCGCCAAAAAGTGCTATGGGCAAATTTGGATATTTGAGCAATATTGTTTCGTAGTAATCTTGGGCTGCTGCCAGGGCACCGGCCATTCGCAAATTGTTTGCGCGTTGCAAATCTATTTCTGCTGCTATTGGTGCTTGCGGAAATTTTGCTTTTTCGCCAATGGGTATTTTTGTTTTGGCGGGTAATCCAAAAGGAATAGCCGAAACTTTTATTGAACCACCGCTAAAAACAATGAGCAAAATAATCGTAACTATTAAAACTGCACCTGCTGCAATGATTAAATATTTTTTATCTGTTAAATATTTTTTCATTGTCTGTTAATAGAAGAAATCCTTTAAGTCTTCGTGCAATTCTTTATTTTTCTGCATTCTGCGAATTGCCTTGTTTTTTATTTGCCTCACTTTTTCACGTGAAAGCCGCATATCTTCGCCAATATTGCGCAAGGTAGAGTCTTCTGCCGAATCTATGCCGTAGAACATACGGATAATTTCGCTTTCTTTTGTCGGCAATTTAGAGAGTATATCGCTCACCATATTATGCAACTCGGCTTCCCTCATAAAATCGTCTTGGCTGTCTGTGTTCCCTTCCAAAACATCTAAAAGCGTTCCAACGTTATCGGAGCTGGGATCATCATTTGATGGAGTATCAAGCGAAATTTCCATCATTTTTTCCATTATGTCTATTATGTCTTTTTCGCTGTCTTTGAATTCTGGAATGCTGAATGTTTTTTCGTAGTCGCCAAGGTTGCTAGATAAAGCTTTTTTAAAACGATTCACGAGTATCAGCTTGTTGGGTGGAATTCTCATCACTCCAATTCTCTCAAAGATGGCTTTTTGTATGGCTTGTCTTATCCACCACACCGCGTAGCTTATAAAGCGAATATCTTTTGCGCAGTCAAAACGAAGTGCCGCTTTGAAAAGCCCCAAATTTCCTTCGTTGATCAAATCTAGCAGGCTAAGCCCTCGCCCTTGATATTTGCGGGCTACGCTCACCACAAATCGCAGGTTGCCGCATATAAGTTTGCGAAGAGCAGCGTTGTGTATATTTTTTTTGCCGTTATCGCGGAGTATCTGTATAAGAGCTTGCTCCTCCTGAGTGGAAAGGGTTTGATATTGGCTCAAATCCTTGAAGTAGAGATTTTCCACAGATATAGTCACTAGCGAACCCCACTGAATTTTGCAAGCACAGTATTTGTACAATGCTCCAAAACAACAAAAGCTTCAAAGAGCCTAGCTTCGTGCCATTTGGCAGCGTATTCAGCTTGCCATTCCTCGGCTATATCTTTGGGGTTTTGATTTTGATGTCCCGCTTCGCCTCTATACCAAATCTCCTTGTTTATTTCTTTTATTATGTCTGCAAGTTCGGCTGCTGGTTGTATAGAGCCTCTTGCTAAAATTTCGCCTTTCACAGCATCTATAATATCTTCGTCATTTACATTTCCGTTATCGTTTGCCAAATCCATAATATCTTCCAAATGTCTTTCAACAAAGGCAAGCAGGTAATTCTCTGTTTGTTTCAAAGTACCTTCTTTGTATTTCCTTTCCGCTTCTTCAAGCGGGTAGTATATGTGAATTGGGTAAAAGTCAAGCATCTAGGGTAATATAGTAACCTAGGCTATGGGTGTTCCTGTGGTCTCTGTGAGATGTTTGAAATCTGCCAAAAGTTGTTTGTAAACGGGGCCAACTTTTCCATCTCCTATAAGACGGGCATCAACGCTCGTAACGGGGATCATCTCGGCTGCGGTGCCAGTTAGCCAGCATTCGTCTGATGTCCAAATATCAAAGCGGCTCATAAGCCCTGGTATAACTTCAAGACCTCTCTTCACTGCAAGCTCGGCAACTGCTGCTGCTGTTATGCCGTCTAAGGAACCGCTTTGCACAGAGGGCGTGTATATTTTTCCCTTGCGAACAATGAACAAATTATCTCCAGTGCATTCGGCAACGTAGCCGAGAGGATTCAGGAGCAGGGCTTCTTTCACTCCGCTTTGCACAGCTTCAATTTTTGCCATTATATTGTTCAGATAATTTAAGGACTTGACCCTCGGGTTGAGGCTCTCGTTATAATTGCGATGAGTTGCAACGGTTATAATTTTCAATCCGTTTTCATAATCTTCTGCCGGATAAAGAGAAATGTTGTCCACTATGCAAATAATATTTGGCTTTTTGCAGAGATAGGGATTTAAGCCCAAATCTCCAATCCCACGGCTTATTATGGGGCGCATATAGCCGTCTTTCACACCTGCTTTCGCACAGGTTTTAACAATTATATCTTCCATTTCTTTTTTGGAAATACCAGGTATAAGCCCTATAACTTTCGCGCTATCAAACAGCCTGTCCACGTGTTCGGTTAAACGAAAAATCATGCCTTTGTAAGCTCTAATGCCTTCAAACACGCCGTCTCCGTAGAGAAATCCATGATCAAAAACAGAAATTTTTGCGTTTTCTCTATCGTAAAACTCGCCGTTTATATAGACCAAGCTGGGCATATTAGCTCCTTGGGCTATTTAATAATTCCGGCTATTTTCTCTTTTAGCGCATCGGCTTCAAAGGGCTTTACCAAATAGTTGCTGGCTCCATTTTGAATAGCCTCTACAATTTTAGCTTTTTCCGCTTCTGATGTCACCATCATAACTGGAATAGCCTTGGTTGCAGGGTTGCTCTTTATTGCTTTCAGAGATTCTATGCCCGTCATATTAGGCATATTCCAATCCATCAGCACAAGCTGGATGTCCGGGGTTTGCCGAAGCTTTTCAAGGGCATCTGCCCCATCTTCTGCTTCAACAACATCTGAGTAGCCAAGGGATGCGAGTGTATTCTTTTGAATGCGGCGCATTGTAGAAGAATCGTCAACCAATAGTATTTTCATTTCGACCTCACCTAAGTTAAATTATTTATCCACCATGCTCACTTCCATAGAAAAGCCGCCGCTTTCGCTAGAGATAGGGATGCACATAACTGGAGCTTCTTTTGGCATATCAACCACATGCCCTTGCCCGCGCACAATGCTCGGCAGAGAAATAGACAAATGCAGAGATTGCAAATCTTTTTTTGCAAAACCAGTGATTATGTTTGCTATTTCGCCAATGCAGTCGGCAACGCTTGCGTTCAATTCCTTTATTTCTTCGCCCAAAAATCTGGAACTTATTTTTAGAGCCGTATCTAGAGGGTATGCCATAATAACAGCACCTCTTATGTCGCCAGAGAGACCTATTACACCAGAGATGTCTGCATTGCTTGGCTCTGTACGCAAATAAGGCTTGCCAGGCGTAACAGTGAGATTCACCATAGTTTTGAAAGTCTCTATGGTGGACTTCAGAAATGGATTTATATGTTCAGCTTTCATAGAAGGGAAATATAGAAAATTTAAACCTTGACATTTGGGCTTATTATTGCTATATTTGTGTATGTTTTAATCGCCCTCATCGTCTAGTGGTTAGGACATGGGACTTTCAATCCCAGAATAGGGGTTCAACTCCCCTTGAGGGTACTTGAGCATAGACCTACACATACACACCCTTCATTCAGATGGAGCACTTACAGTAGAGGCTCTACTGAGTTTTGCCAAGTATAAGAACCTATCTTGCGTTTCCATAACAGACCACGACACCTTTGCAGCCTACGAAACCGCTCCAAAAGTTGCGGAGAGCCTGGGGATGGAGCTCGTAACCGGCATAGAAGTGAGCTCTGTGGACAAGGGCAGGGATATTCACATACTGGGGTATTTCTGCGATATTCACAACCCGGAGTTCCTGGCAGCCCTTGCAATCCAGCACGAGAGCCGCAAGGACAGGGTTAGGCAAAGCCTTGAAAAACTGCAAAAACTTGGGCTTAACATAAGCTACGAGCAAGTTGAGAGCCATTGCACTGGAGTTAGCATAGGAAGGCCTCATATAGCCAGTGCTCTTATAGAAGCAAAATACATTGACTCTTTTCAGGAGGCTTTTGAGCTTTATTTAAAAGAAGGCGCACCTGCTTATGTTCCCCTAATAGGGCTTAGCCCTGAGGCTGCCATTTCATTGATAAATAAATCTGGAGGGCTTGCAGTGATGGCTCATCCAGAGTACACCAACGCAGACGATTTAATTCCAAAACTGGTCGAATACGGCATTAAAGGCATTGAAGTTTATAATTGCAAAACCTCAAGGAACACAAATAAGTACAAGAACATTGCAAAAAAATATTCTCTTGTGGAAACAGGCGGTAGCGATTATCACGATGGTCACGGGCTGCTTGGGGAACTAAACCTTCCATATTCTATTGTTGAGGAATTGAGGGCTAGGCTTTAACCCCCGAATCTCCTTTGCTCCTTCGCACATTGCGAAAAAATTTCTGCAAAATTTCCACGCTCTCTTTTTCCAATAAACCGCTTTCAATTTCTGTTAAATTGTTATAAGAAGAAGTATCGCTTGCGGCAAACACGAGCCTCGATATGCGGCTATTTTTTATTGCACCTAAACACATCGGGCAGGGTTCCAAAGAGACATAAATGGTTGCACCGTCTAAACGCCAATTCTTCAATTGTTTGCTCGCTTCGTTTATAGCCAGTATTTCTGCGTGCGCGGTTGCGTTTTGCAATTCTTCCATTCTGTTTTGCCCAGCTCCTATTTGTTTTTCGTTCAAAACAATAACAGCACCTATTGGAACCTCTCCGTTTGCGGCCGCATTTTCCGCGAGCTTCAAGGCTTGCGCCATCCATTTGTTATCTTCGGGAGAGAGCATTATTTTTCAAGTTAGAAATTTCTAACTTGAAGGCAATGAAAGCACCGCGCAAACCACCTGGTGGTGGCGACACCCGCAAGCCCGTAGAAGGGCGCACGGTAACTTCTGTGTTCAAACCCATGAAGCAAGTACCGCATTACCGCCCAGGAAATGTGCTCAGCAACTTGCTTGTGATACGGCTGGTTCGGCAGCTTTTGGTGAATTTTTCCTCCATTTTAAAACTGCGAAAAGCGTATAAAAAAAGAAAGTTCCAACCAGAAAATTTTTCCGTGGTTTTTTATTCCGATAATTTAGATGAAGTGAATGGCATAGCCAATAGCCTGCGCTCCCTTGTGCCTTACCTCAATTCAAAAGGCAAAAAAGCGCACCTTTGGGGAAGCGCATTCCACACGCGAACAAACGGCGTTGTTGAAAATAGTTTTGTGGTTCTTTTTCCGCGCGCAGCAAGCATGGAACAACTCGGTTATGCAGACTCTGAATTAGCCATTCCTTACCTTGCTCCAGTGCTAAAATTTTTGAAACACTATCCAGTAGATTTAATTGAATTAGAAACCCCAAGCCCCGGAGCGTGGCTTGTTGGCATAACGGCTAAAATGATTGGCATAAAAGTTTTGAGCCACTACCGCACAGATGTGCCAAACTACACACGCTCGCTGGTGAAAGAAGCCTGGATGCGGCGTTACGTGCTCGGTTTTCTCCGAATTTTTTACCAAAACACCACGCCTGTAATTAGCCCCTGCGAAGCATATCGCAAAATTTTGGAAACAGAAATAAAAGTAAAACCAAAACACATAAAGGTATTGCCAAGGGGAATACCTCTTGAAAATTTTTCACCATCGCTTAGAAAACACAGCACCAATTCCCATATTACATTTTTATATGTTGGGCGAATTTCTGTTGAAAAAAACATCCCTTTTTTGGAAAAATTGTGGAAAGAATTTTGCAAGGAAAATAAAGATGCAGAACTTATTTTTGTTGGCGGCGGCTGGTATTTGGAAACATTGAAAGAAAATATGAAAGAATATTCAAACGTGCATTTTGCTGGTGTAAAAGTTGGCAATGAACTTGCGGAATTTTACGCTAATGCAGATTTCTTTTTATTCCCCAGCGCAACAGATACCTTTGGAAATGTTATAGTGGAATCCATAGCAAGCGGCACCCCTGTTTTGGTAACCGATAAAGGCGGCCCTCAAGATATAGTTAACAGCGCGAGCAAAAAATGCGGCTGGATTTTGCAATACGAAGATTTAAATGCTTGGAAAGAACAATTAAAACAGTGCTGTGAAATGGTTGGAAGCCCAGAATACGAGCAAATGCGGCTTGACTGCACAGAACACGGCAAAAACTATACCTTGGAAAAAATGGCAACGGCCCAGTGGGATTTTTTCAAGGAAATTCTCTCGGCATAGTACTAAACATATATATTTACTATATTTTAATCAATTTTATGTCTTCACATAGCCACAACCATAGCCACGGTCACAGCCACAGCCACGATGCGGGCAGTGATTATATTCATGCAGTTGCGGAATACCGCAAAACTTTCCCGTCTAAAAACGATGTTATTGAACAAACACCAGATGCGGCAACTCGGGAAATGCTGCTGCATTTGCAAGAAATTGGGCACGAAACGGCATTTGACCGTTTTGACCAGCAAAAGCCCCATTGCACATTTGGCATAGCGGGCGTGTGCTGCAAAAACTGCATGATGGGCCCTTGTAAAATCACCGCAAAATCTCCGAAAGGAGTTTGCGGAGCAGACGCAGATTTAATTGCAGCGCGCAATTTGCTAAGACACATAGGCGCAGCGGTTGCGGGGCACGGCGCACGCGGCAGGGAAAGCATGCTTGCATTGAAATATGCGGCAGAAGGCAAAATCAAAATCCCCATAGCAGGCAAAGCTAAACTAAAAGCTGTGGCGCAAACATTCGGAATAGACACAAAAGGAAAGAGCCTTAAAAAAATTGCCTCTAAAATCGCAAATATTTTATTGGAAGATTTATCGCAAACCATTCCTGCCGAGCATAAAACTTTAAAAGCCTTTGCACCACCGGAGAGAATAAAAACCTGGACTAATTTAGACATTTTGCCCATAAGCGCATATCACGAGTTATTTGAGGCAATGCATCGAACCGGAACAGGAACTGACGGCGACTGGCGAAATATAATGCAGCAATTCGAGCGATGCGGCTTGGCATTTTCGTGGTCAAGCGTGTTGGGTTCATCAATAGCGCAAGACAGCCTATTCGGTTTGCCTGTTAGAAACCAATTGAAAATGAATTTGGGTGCGCTCAAAAAGGGATATGTAAATATTGCAGTACACGGACATTCGCCTGTTTTAGTCAGCGAGATTGTGAAAAAGGGCGGAGACAAAAAATTTATTGATTTGGCAAAGAAAAAAGGAGCACTTGGCATTCGCTTTTACGGTATATGCTGTAGCGGATTATCTGCTATGTACCGCTATGGAAATGTGATTCCTCTTTCAAATGCAGTTGGCGCAGAACTTGTGCTTGGCACGGGAGCCTTGGATTTGTGGGTTGCAGATGTGCAAGATGTTTTCCCTTCCATTATGGATGTTGCAAAGTGCGTTAAAACCACAGTGGTTACAACCAGCGATTCCGCCCGCCTGCCGGGTGCAGAACATTACGGCTATGACCATCACCATTCCAATATTAACAAAACAGAAGAATTGGCAGAAAAAATCATAAACCGCGCAATAGAAAGTTTTACGGAGCGGCAAGACATACCGATATTCATACCTCAATATGAAGTTGAAGCAGAAGTAGGTTTTTCTGTGGAATACATAACCGAATTTTTTGGCGGAACAGTGAAGCCGATTGTAGAGGCTTTAAAATCTGGGAAAATCAAAGGGATTGTGAATTTGGTGGGCTGCAATAATCCAAGAGTGTTGTACGAAAAAGCAATAGCCGATGTTGCCGACATATTGTTGAAAAATGATATAATAATCCTGACAAACGGATGCGCATCTTTCCCACTTTTGAAACTAGGTTTTTGCCGCATAGCCGCTGCCGAGCAAGCCGGAGAAAATTTGCGGACATTTTTAAACGGCAAACTGCCTCCGGTGTGGCATTTTGGCGAATGCATTGATAATGCCCGCGCATCCGCATTGTTTAAATCCGTGGCAATTTCTGCCGGAGAAGATTTGAAAAATATGCCCTTTGCTTTTTCAAGTCCCGAATGGTCTAACGAAAAAGGAATAGGCGCGGCTTTAAGTTTTAGACTTATGGGAGTAAGTTCTTATCACTGTGTATATCCGCCTGTGCAAGGCTCAAAAAATGTTATGGATTATGTACTTGACGGAGGCTTTGAGCGATTTGGTTCGCGCATGGTTGTGGACACCGATCCATTGGCTTTAGCCAATAAACTTGTGTTGGATATAGAAGAGAAAAGAAAAAAACTCGGTTGGAAACTTTAATTGTCAATAAATTACGGAGGTTCAAATGACAATATTCTCAAAAACCCTGCTACTAACTGCACTGCTCGCTTTTTCATTAGCAGGTTGCAAAAAGGAAGCAGAAACCAAACAAAAGAAAGTGGTGAAAATTGCTTATCTTCCCATCACTCACGCAATTCCCTTGCTTGCAACAGCAGAACGCGCAAGTGAAAATTCTGAGTTTCAAATTGAGTTGGTGAAATACAGCTCATGGCCAGAATTAACCGATGCTCTGAACACGGGGCGCGTGGATGGCGCATCTGTGCTAGTGCAACTTGCCACAAAATCAAAGGAACAAGGTGTTGGCTTAAAGGCGGTGGCACTCGGCCATAGAGATGGAAACGCTGTGGTTGTTAAAAAAGAAATAAACAGCGCAGCAGAACTCAAAGGAAAAACATTCGCTATACCGCACCGCCAATCTTCGCACAATATTTTGCTCAGGCAAATGCTTTCAGATTCAAAACTCAGCGCAGAAGATGTGAATGTTATAGAAATGGCACCACCTGAAATGCCCGCAGCACTGGCACAGGGGCAAATTGACGGTTATTGCGTGGCAGAACCTTTTGGAGCAAAAGCAGTCACAATTGGCGCAGGCAAAGCCTTATATAATTCAAGGCAATTATGGCCTAATTCCATTTGCTGCTCTTTGGTGCTTACCGATAATTTTATCAACAATTATCCAGAAACCGCCAAAAAATTTCACGCTTTGTACCACGAAACCAGCAACTATATGTCTCAAAACAAAGATTTTGCTAGTGAAGTCGCAAAAAAATATTTGACTGTTGATGATTCTACGCTAAAACTCTCTTTGGAATGGATTTCTTTTGACAGCTTGGCTTTTACCCGCGAAGTGTACTCTGACCTCAGCGAAAAAATGGTGAAATTCGGGATTTCTGCAAATCCACCAAAATATGAAGACTTTGTGACAAATTTTGAGAAATGAGGAAATATTGATTATGAAAAAAGCAATACCAATCATTGTAGGATTTACCGTACTAATCACAATATGGCAACTCGCAACCTTAGCAGGCGGATACAATCCGGTGCTATTCCCGCCGCCTTTGAGCGTAGCGAGCGGTTTGCAAGAATTGATTAGTGAAGGCATACTTGCAGAATCTATAGCACGGAGTTTGGTTCGCTTTTTCATAGGTTATATTTTAGCTGCCGCACTTGGACTAAGCCTAGGGCTTTACTTTGGGCATTTTCTAAATGCGTGGCGTTTTGTAAATCCAATAGCCCAATTCCTTCGCCCTATCTCGCCAATCGCATGGCTTCCCTTTGTGGTGTTGTGGTTTGGGATAGGAGATATTCCCGCTGTTGTGATTGTGTTTATCGCAGCATTTTTTCCAATACTCTTAACAACGGTATCGGCGGTGAGCAAAATAGACCGCAATTACCTTAAAGTAGCAAAGAATTTCGGTTTATCCAAATTCCATATTTTTACAAAAATTATCATACCAGCTGCATTTCCACATATCACAACAGGATTTCATATTGCAATTGGTTCAGCCTGGGTGTTTATCGTTGCGGGAGAAATGGTAGGCGCTCAGTCTGGGCTTGGTTTTTTGATTGTGGACGCAAGGCAAAACATACGAGCAGACTTGCTGATGGCGGCAATGGTGGTAATTGGGCTTTTGGGATTGCTGATAGACTGGCTATTCAGTCTCGTTGAAAAACACATTTACGCAAAGCAAGGAATAACAAAAGATTAAGGGGATAGTGGAATTATGTTTGTTAAGATTGATAATGTTTCAAAAACATACAAGCAAAGCGGAGAGATTCTCCAAGCACTTCAGGATGTAAATTTGGAGATGGAAAAAGGCGAGTTCATATCTCTGATTGGACCTTCTGGCTGTGGAAAAACAACCCTCCTAAATATATTGGCAGGTTTTGAATCTGTATTTGACGGGCACGTGCATATAGGTGGCAAAGAGGTGACAAAATCTCATTCGCCAGGCGTGACCATATTTCAGAATTACGGCTTGCTCCCGTGGCGAACCATACGCAAAAATGTGGAACTAGGTTTGGAAGCAAAAAAAACATTCTCTAAGCAGGAAATACACAGCATAGCCGATGAATATCTTGAACTGGTTGGATTAACACCTTTTGCCAAGCACTACCCTCACCAGCTTTCGGGCGGAATGCGCCAACGTGTAGCTATTGCGGGTGCGCTTGCGGTAAATCCAGAAATTATATTTATGGACGAGCCATTAGGAGCATTAGACGCTTTTGCCCGTATGCAAATGCAAGATGAAATTCTGCGTATATGGCAAAAACACAAAACAACAGTGGTATTTATCACGCACGATATAGACGAAGCGATTTACCTGAGCGACCGCATTGTGGTTATGTCTCCACGCCCTGGCAAAATACAGGAAATCATAAATATATCCATAAATAGACCTAGGCAGCGAAACTTGCCCGAATTTTTGAACCTGCGCGCAAAGATACTGGAAATCTTGCATTTTGCGAAAAAACGGCAACAACCCGACTTCTATTTGTAATGGTTTTATTTTTCTAAATTAACATTGTTTGTATTCAAGGAGTAATAAATGAACCCAACACTAGCAAAAGAGCTTAAAGAAATAGCGGATAACGCCAATGTTCCAGAAAAAGAGTATCTTGAATGGAGAAATAAAAGGCTCACAAAAGAGTTTTTTGAGAAATTGAAAGATGCAGCAAAAGCGGGAAAATATTGCATTGAAGCGATGATTGAATCAACCATAGACGACCTCTGTTGGTCGCGCTGGTGCAGAAACCACGACTTTACTTATGCCGATAAGAAAGTATGGTGGTCGGTTCATTGATTATTGCGTATTTTCTTTGGAAATAGCTTGCTTTTCTTACAATTTTTTTGTATATTTATTGGTAGAGGGTGGTTGTTGTGCCCCTGGTTCGGACCAGAAAAAGCCTTCAGCCCCCCTCTGTTTTCTGCAAAATTTCCTTTAATCTATCAAATTTCTTCGTTGCTGCATTCTTTGCCTGAGCAAATACTTCTTTTGGAGTTCCTTCAAATACGTTATGGTCATAATAAATACCATTTTCATTATGCCCAATGGTGCTTAATATAGTATGTGATTTACCTTCTATATTCGCTCTTGTGATGTAATAGGAGTATTTTCCGTATTTAGAATTTTTATTGTCCCGTTTCATTTCTTCCAAGAATTTCATATTCTCTATTATCTGTGGAATATGAGCCAAAGACTTTTGATATATTTCTCCATCTCCAAAATGTCCAGCTAACTTTCCGCCTGATTCTCGGCTTATAGTGATTTTCTCTCCTGTGTCAATGTTAGTATAGATTTTATTTCCTCCTTTGTCATTCAAACGCAATTTATCAATGATAAAGTCTTTTATTGATTTCACATTATTCAATTCATACTTCCCCTTATATACCTCACCCGCAAGCTCTATTTCGCCTGCGTGTATAATGCTGTCTATGCGTTCTTCAAGGGTCACGTATTTTGAATTTAGAATATTCTCGCCATACCCTCTATGTACTTATCCGCAAATTTTCACATTTTATATATTAACAATATGGATGATATTCAACACGACCAAAATTTAATGTTGGTTTATGCCACAGAGGGCTATGCCAAGAGGCACGGCATTTCTGAAAAAGAGGCTTTTGGCATTTTTAAAGAATACGGTATAAGCGATTATTTCCGTAAATACTACGGTGTTTTGCACGCTCAAGATTTCGACGAAGATGTATTTTTTGCGGAAGACTTGATAGAAAGAGCTAAGGAAAAATCATTGCAGGAAACAGAAAAATAAAACTTCAAATTTGATTTGGAATTGCGCTTTTAAGATCTAGCTACTCCATTTGATAAAGTTTTTTAGAGTAAAGCAAATATTTCATATTGAATTCCTTTTATTGGAATTGATAAACTCCTTAAATCTTTTTAACGCATTAATGAATGCATCGTGGCTTTTCTTGCCAAATTTACTTTCACTGCCACCATTATCGTACTTTTCTACATAATGCTTTATGTTGCTTGCAAGTTGCTCAACAGATATTCCTTCTCTTTCGCAAATTTTTGGAATACGGTTTTTTGCATAATCATAAGTAGTTGAAGGGTGTCCCGAAGGTGTAAATTCACGATAACCTCGTTCAATTAAATTTTTTTCGAATTTATCTAACATAATACTTCCAATTTTGGTTTTCATAAATATATCCTCTAGTTAAAGGAAATAATCAAATCCTATACCCAATTGAAGCCTACTGTCTCGAGCAAAATATAATGTACTTCCTAGGGAATAGCTCCCTGCGGGTGTGGAATAGTTAATAAAAGGTACTATTTCAATTCGTTCGGTTATGGGTATAAATCCACTAGCATTCAGAAGTATCTCTTTTCCATTTGTTAGGACTTTACTTACTCCAACTCCTATCACATTAAATCTTCCTGCAAAAAATAATGCAATATCTGTAACAGGATCTAATTTTTCTGTGTGTGTTATTTCCGAAGTTTTTATAGTCATATCTCGTGAAAGTTCCTTTAACACGTGTAAACCTATATCTGCGTAGGTTTCCTCTTGCCCAAATCTAATAGTTGGAGATACAGTTAAAGAAATAATAGAATAAGCCAATTCATCTGATTCGATAGCAGTAGATATTGTACCATAAAGGATAGATACATCGCCACCAAATTCAGCCACATCCGTTAAAGGAATAAACCCCTTTATTCCAAAGTTAAAATTAAAACCTTCAAACGGATAGTTCTTAAGTTCAAAACCATAACCATCATAATCATAAACATCTCTTACATAGCCAATAGAGCTACTTATAGATATGTTTTTATCTTGAGCAAACGCAATAGCGAATAACGCTAATGGCAAAAATAGCGACTTTTTCATTTTTCCTCCATTGCTAAAATTTTAAGTAAGCCTTTGCCGTCATTCAGTTCTTCAATGTAAAGATACCGAAGATAACCGTCAACCGCTGGATAAAATCCCAAAAACGCAGAATTTCCTTTGATGAATAATTCTTGGTTTATTGCATTAAACATAGCATCGCTTATATTCCTAGCATTAAGCCAAGATACACCTTCGGTTTGTGTACCCGTTATAGAGGATTGTGCTTTGTTACCGCATACCGAATACATATCTACATAGTTATCTGTACCATTGGCAATAAAATACATGTTATCCAACGGTGTAGAAAATAAATTTGCATAGCCAACGCATACGGTTCCTATTTCACCATAAAACATTCTTTCTCTTGGCATACTGGAACTACTCGGTGGTGGTGGTGGCGGAATATATTCGCTTGAACTGCTCGGCGGTGGAGGCGGAGTATAAGCAGAAGAAGAACTCGGGTTTTGGCTTGGTGACGAGTAGCCACCACTTGGACCAGAAGGCGAATCGCTAGAGCAGCCAAGTGTGAATGCCAAGGCAAGCACGAAGCCTACCGCCAATGCGAACTTAGAGAGTTTATTCCTCATATTGCTGTCTCCTATAAAAAAACAAATTTCTTTCATACTTCCCTCATAAGTTCTCTACGACTACCGAGGGTTTCAATAACAATTTTGGCTATCATTTGCCCTTGAGATAAACCCAAAGGATCTATAGCTCGTGCTTCGTCAATAATTTTGACAATATATTTAGGCACTCTAATACTAGTCATTTTGTCTTTGTAAGTAGTCATATTGACTATAATATACAAACATTTTGTCATTTTGTCAATATTTTTTTTGAAAAATATAAACAAACGCACTTTTTTACGATATTTGTAGTCAAAATGTATATATTTTGACTATGGAACATAAAATTGGGTTGAAAATTTTCAGAAGACGACTGGGTTTAAGCCAAGACGAAATTGTAGAGAAATTGGGTTGTGTTAAAACAACCTACCAAAGTTGGGAAAATGGCCGAAGAGAGCCTTCAATTGACATTATAAGAAAGTTGTTTGTTCTCGGCGCTAAGGTAGAAGAACTTTTTGGAGTTGAATATAACGAAATGCACCACCTTATACCGAAATATGCTGACGAGAATTTTGAAAATAAGGTGTTAAGCAAAATTGAAAGTTTGGAAAAAAAACTAAATGAAATTATAGTTTCAAAAAAATAAACGAGACAAGGTAATTCCTTCCGAAAAAATTCTTTCTGTGTATTTTCTTTGGAAAGATATTGCTTTTCTTCCAATTTTTTTCTATATTTATTATTAGGTTCGCTTTCAGTGCCAGCCGGGCGGTTTTCCGCCCAACCAAGCTGACCCACGTCTGCGAGCCTTTCTTTTACAAACTCACCCCCGAAACAAGGAATAATTGTTGGTCGTAATAAAATCCTTCTTTGCTTTTGCCCACGATAGACAGCACTGTATAATTTTTGCCGTCCATTTTTATTCTAGTTAAATAACGCCTATATTCATCAAAGCCTTTTTTAGTCTCATTTTTATTTGGTTCGCTTGAAATATAGACCATATTCTCTATTATTTCTGGCAAATGTGCAAGCGATTTTTTATAGACCTCTCCATTGGTAGTGGCTCTATGCAATAATTTATCTATTCCTTTACCACTTAATTTAATTTGCTCATTAGTGTGCTTATTACGCATTTCTAATTGTTTCATACTCTTTAAGTAATTCTCTATAGATTTCCATTTATCAAGCTCAAATTTGCCTTTGTAGGCTTCGCCATTCAATTCTAGTGTTTCTGTGTTTTCTGTAAACATTTCTAAATTGAATTTAGCTATTTCTGCTTTGCTCTTTTGCCCTCAATTTTAATTACCTCAAATTCGAGGTAATTGACAAAGAAGTTGGGCGAAATGCTTTTACATTTTACTGATAAATGATTTACTATATTATACTGAACATTTGTTCAGGTATGATATGGAACTTTTACAAAAATTGGAAATTCTTGCCGGTGCGGCAAAGTATGATGTTTCTTGTTCCTCCAGTGGAGGCTCAAGAACAACGCAAAGGGGCGGTTTTGGGAACTCCTGCCCAGCAGGGGTGTGCCACTCCTTCACAGAAGATGGGCGGTGCGTTTCGCTACTCAAAATTTTGCTGACAAATGTGTGCCTTTACGACTGCGCATATTGTGCAAACCGCAAAAGCAACGATGTTCCAAGAGCCACATTCAAGGTAGAAGAAGTTGTGAAATTGACGATTGAATTCTACAAAAGAAATTATATAGAAGGCTTGTTTTTGAGTTCGGGGGTTATTAAAAATCCCGATTATACAATGGAAGCTTTGCTCAGAGTTGCAAAAAGTTTGCGCGAGGAGCATAAATTCGGCGGCTACATTCACCTAAAAGCCATTCCAGGCGCAAGCCAAGATTTAATAACCTTGGCAGGCTATTACGCAGACAGAATGAGCGTGAATATTGAAATTCCCTCCGAACCATCTCTAAAAATGCTTGCCCCAGACAAAGACTTTGAATCCGTTTATTCACCCATGAACCGCCTGCGGACAAAAATTCTGGAGCACAAAGGAAATTTAAAGAGAAGAGGATTGAAAAAATTTGTTCCCGCGGGGCAAAGCACTCAGATGATTGTTGGGGCAAGCCCTGAAAATGATTTAAACATAATAACCCTTGCGGCAAGTCTTTACAAAACTCAGGAGTTAAAGCGGGTTTATTATTCGGGCTATATTCCGGTAAATGAAGATGGTCGTTTGCCCGTTATTTCTGCTCCCCCGCTGAAAAGAGAAAACCGCCTTTACCAAGCGGATTGGCTAATGCGTTTTTACGGTTTTAGCCACGATGAAATTTTGGATAAAAACAACCCTTGGCTAGACTTGGAATTTGACCCAAAAATGGCATGGGCTTTAAGGCATCCAGAATTTTTCCCCATAGATTTGGACTGCGCAAGCTACGAGGAAATTTTGCGTGTTCCGGGCGTGGGGGTGAAAAATGCGAAATTCATTGTGCATAGCCGCAAATTCGGCAAAATTCGTTTGGAACATTTAAAGAAAATGGGTGTTGCATTGAAAAGGGCAAAATTTTTTATCTCAAACCCAGATGTGCCAAACCAGTGGCAAAAATTATATCCTGAACAGGTTAGGACACTCTTCTAATGCTCCTATTAACCGAACAATCCTTTGAAGGTTTTTTAAGCGCAGTATTTGAAGCGTTCAGACTAAAACTATCTGTACAAAGAATTGTCGCAGAAGAGATTTATACGCCACAGATGTTTGAGGATACTCACTCAATTACAACAAACCCAGAAAACGCCGCAAGAGTGTGGAAAGGCATTCAAAAAAATGCAGGTAAAAACACCGCATTTATGGTGCAGGCGGCTTATCTTTCTGAACTTCCAGAAATGGAAATTTCGCTATGTGAATATGTAAAGGGAATTTTCACAAATCCAGAACAAGCACAAAATACACTTGAGCCGCACACATTTGCAGTTTTTCAAACGGCGAACAAGGTTAGAAAAGAAGCACATGACATTAAAGGCTTTGTGCGTTTTCAAAAAGCGGAAAATGATTTGATGGTTGCGGTGATTGAGCCTACATATAATATTGTAAATTTGCTCGCAGAGCATTTTGCAAACAGATTCCCGAATATGCAATGGATGGTTGTTGATGTAAAAAGAGGGCTTGGTATTCATTATGATTGCAGAGATGTTTACGAAATATGCGGCAAGGCTGCGGAGATTCCTAAAATAGATGATGAATTTTCTGCGCTTTGGAAAGGTTATTATAAATCTGCCAATATAAAAGAGCGGAAAAATCCTAGATTACAAAGGCGGTGCTTGCCGGTGAAATATTGGAAGCATTTAACGGAGATGGATGGGTAGAAATTGGATTATTTTTTTTTGTCAGCTTTGTGTTTTTTGTTTTTATGCTCTTTGTTTAATTTAGCGTATTTACCACCACCACAAGTTTCATAAGTTTTTTTAGCTTGGTCTATTTGTTCCTGATTATCAAAATCCTTTTTTTTACACTCAAGAACCAAATCGCCTTCTTTATTATAAGAATTTAAAACGCCATTTTCACAAACAACACGACAGCCTTTATTTGACGAACCTATTTTTTTATCTTTGTCTTTTTTTTCAGCAAAAGCAGAGGAAGCGAGCAAAAGGGCCAAAGCGAGGATTAAAGGGAGCTTTTTCATATATATAAATATACATTATTTTTGGGCAGTCGGCAAGGGTTCAAAAGATTTTTTTTATAGTGTTAGAAATTCATTGCCTTTTAGTAAAAGTTGTGAATTGGTTTCTCTATTAGATGTAGAATATTCACTCGTTTTGAACTATTAGAAATTTTCTAATAGTTGCCACATTTCTATATTCCCAATAATGCCCACCGATACTCTTCCCTCTCTAGCTATATCCTTTTCCAAGAAATGGGAACACGCAAGCAACGAAAAGCGTGAGTCGCAGAATTTTTTGCGTGATTTTTTGAATATTTTTGGAATAACGCTTGTCCCTTCCGAACATTTTGAGTATGAGGTTTGCAAGGATGCTGGCGAGAGAGGCTACATAGATTGCCTAGTGAAAGAGAAAATCGCCATTGAAATGAAAAGCAGGGGTGAGAATTTGGATAAGGCATTTACACAGTTGAAAGAGTATGTGCAGTGGCTACCCGAAAGCTTTATACCAGAAGTTTTGATGGTTTGCGATTTTGAGACAATTATCTTGGATATTGACAAGAAGAAAATTGAGTTCAAAACGAAAGATTTGCGAAAGCATTTGGATTTGTTTGACTTTCTTTCAGGAAAAAAGGAACACTTGCATTTGCAAGAACAGATGGAAGTCAATATAAAAGCAGCCGAGAAAATGGCAAAGCTGCACAATGCTCTGGAAGACTGCGGATATACGGGGCATAATTTAGAAGTGTATTTGGTTAGGCTCCTATTCTGTTTATTCGCTGAGGATACGGAAATATTCAACAAATATTCTTTTTTAGAATACGTGAAAAATTCCAAGAAAGACGGCTCCGATTTGTCGCCGAGAATTGCTCGCCTATTTGAAATATTGAATACCTCAAAGGAGGAAAGGCTCAGAAAAACAAATCTGCCAACAGAATTGTCCGATTTCCAATACATAAACGGTGGCTTGTTCGCTGAGAGTTTGCCTTTTGCCGACTTCACGGAGAAAATGCGAGGCGTTTTGATTGAGTGCGCCGAGTTTGATTGGAGCAATATATCGCCCGCAATTTTTGGAGCAATGTTCCAAGGCGTGATGGACAAGGAGCACAGACGTGAACTTGGCGCACATTACACGAGCGAGGAAAATATATTGAAGCTCATAAATCCTCTTTTTATGGATGGCTTGCGAGAGGAATTTGAGAATGTTAAAAATTCGCCGAAAAAACTTGACGAATTTCACAATAAAATTGCTTCACTGAAATTCCTTGACCCTGCCTGCGGTTGTGGGAATTTTTTGATTATAGCTTATAGAGAGTTACGTAAACTTGAGATTGAGATTTTGAAGAAGAAAATAATAAAAACTGGACATATTGCAGATTATTCAAGCAAGTCAAAAAATTTGAATAAAAAAGTTCAAATTGCACAGGGTGTCTTTGACATAGATTCACTGCTTCGCGTAACTGTGGAGCAGTTTCATGGAATTGAATATGAGGAATTTCCGTGCGAAATAGCTAAGGTTGGTATGTGGCTTACAGACCATCAAATGAATATGGAGGTATCTGATAAGTTCGGGAAATATTTTATAAGGTTACCGCTTACCAAGGGTGCGAATATCGTACACGGGAACGCTCTGCGAATTGACTGGGAGAGCGTTGTGCCGAAAAATGAGTTGAGTTATATACTTGGCAACCCGCCATTTGTGGGGTATGCTTGGAGGACAGAAGAACAACATAGTGATATGGATTTTATTTTTCAAGATGAAGCTCGTGGACATATGGACTATGTTGCAGCGTGGTATAAAAAAGCATCAAAGTTCATTGAAAATACAACTATAAAAGTAGCTTATGTTTCTACTAATTCTATTTGTCAAGGTGAACAAGTTATACGTCTCTGGAAGCCTTTAATGGAAACAGGAATCAAAATAGATTTTGCTTATCGTACATTCAAATGGAGCAATGAGGCAAGAGGCAAGGCAGCGGTTCATTGCATTATTGTGGGATTTAACGCGGGGGCACACCCCGTCAGCTACGCTGCCACCCCGCTAGGAGCGGGGAATGGAACAGCCCGCGTATGTTATGGTTTAAATAATTTT
>Ga0268262_10000127_pt1 | contig 94324 bp, 79 predicted proteins | sample TergutNc150P3_FD_190354 | JGI IMG/M metagenome (GOLD analysis project Ga0268262, IMG submission 190354) | Nasutitermes corniger P3 segment gut microbial community from laboratory colony in Florida, USA - Nc150 P3 (SPAdes) (version 2) | ecosystem: Host-associated > Arthropoda: Insects >... | reverse complement strand
ATTATGGGGAAATATGCCTTTTTCTACTATATAAACACCATAATTTATGAATGTATATGAACTAAATGTTCGTATATTTTACGAAGATGTGATATATACGAACTAAAGGTTCATACATATAATTTTTACTGCTATCATGGCGGTATAATTTATGAATAGCGAGTAAAAGCAAGCGCATATTGCGCTTGTGGGTTGCCTGCGAACCTTCGGTTCGACGCAAGCCCGAAAAGAATAATTTAATGAATTGCCACTCTTAAAACCTTAATTCTTCTTCTTTCTTCTTCTTTTTGACCTTTCTGGGAATAAAACCCCCGTGCCAGGACGGCACGGAGAGACGAATAAACGTGGGGCAAAAAGAATTATTTATAAATATAAAGCCCTTAAAAACTCCTTCGTAGCGTTTTTATCCCGCCCCGGCCCCACGCATGAGGGACACCCGTTCCGGCACGGACAACGTTCAAGAGCGTCTAAAATAGCGCGTAACAGAGGTTCAATCCTTTGGGAAAGATTTTCAGTCAACCCCGTGCCGCCGGGGTATTTATCGTAAATGTAAAGCGCGCTAACCCCAAAATGCGGATCCCTTACGCGCTCGGCTATCCCTAAATCGCGGGGGTCGCAAAGAAGGAACACCGAGGCGATGTTGCGTATCAAAGTCCCCGCGCCCGATAAGGCCTCCCCGATACCCTGTTCGTCCATTTGAGATAAAACTTTGCCGCCTTTCGACTGAGGCGCGAATAGAAGAGCGAGACAGCGTGTTTGTATTTCCTCTTCGGGAAGGCTTATCTCTCCGTAGCCGATATTTTCATGGGTACGGAAACGGAGTTTTTTAAACTTTGTCACCTGGGAACGAACAAGTACGTCGGATAAGACTCCTTCCCCTCCCGGGTAAACAAATTTTTCATCCTCCGTTAAAACCTTTATGTCCGTCTTTACAAGCCCGTCCGTAAAATAATTAACTTCCGCCTCGCGGACTAGGCATTTTTTGTTTTCAATATCAAGCGACTCAACCATATATTGCCGTCCGCGGTGGATGTATACGGCGTTTACAAAGATCATTTCCTTCGCGCTCGGCCTGTCCATTTCGCCTATAACTAAGTTTCTTCCTTCCGTTACGTCGATTATTACTACATTGTCAGCGCCGGCGCTTCTAAGGCTTACCCCTTCCGCTGGATACGAGCGGTTCGCCCAATGCCATTTTTCCGCCGTATGGCGCGTAATGCCGGCTTCTTGCAGATACTCAAGCGCGTCTTTCGCGTTTTCGCCGTAAATTCCGCCTTCTTCCAATTCCTCGTCGGTGAACGGAAGTTCAAAGCACGCGCATTTAACGTGATCCGTTAAAATATAAGGATTGTCAGGATCGACGTGCGCTTCCTCGGCGCTCTTGCGGAAAAACCACCGCGGATCGTTCATAATAAACTGATCGATGGGGGATACGCTCGCGATAAACACCGAAACGGACGCGCTTCCCCTTCTGCCCGCCCTGCCCGACTGCTGCCAGAAACTGTTAAATGAACCGGGAAAACCCGCCACTACCGAAGCGTCAAGTCCGCCTATGTCCATCCCCAATTCAAGGGCGTTAGTTGAAACTACCCCCTGTATCGTTCCTTCGCGAAGCCCCCTCTCTATCTCATGGCGTTCGTTAGGCAAAAAACCGCCGCGATACGCCTCTACCCTTATACCGGAATTGTCGTTGTAAATGTTTTTTAAGTCTTCGTTTACATAGGATGCGGCTACTTCCGTCTTAATCCGCGAGTGGGCAAAAAGAATCGTCTTAATTCCGGCGCGAAGAAGAGCGATCATCCAGCGGCGGCTCTCGGTAACAACCGATTTGCGTATGCCCTGTACCGCGTCAACTAACGGCGGGTTGTAGAGAATGATTCTTTTTTCGCCGCTGGGAGCGCCGTTTTTATCCGCCAGTTCAACATCCTGCCCGATTAGCGATTTTGCGAGCTGGGCGGGATTGGCGATTGTCGCCGAACAAAGTATAAATTGCGGTTTGGAGCCGTAAAACGCCGCCACCCGCCTTAAACGGCGCAGTACGTTCGCCACATGGCTTCCCATTACCCCCCTGTAGGCGTGGGCCTCGTCAATTACGACATACTTCAGGCGGGAAAAAAACTTAATCCATTTTGTATGATTGGGTAAAATTCCCGCATGGAGCATATCGGGGTTTGAAATTATAATCCTTCCTTTATCCCTAGCCGAAATACGAAGCGAATCGGGCGTATCACCGTCATAAGTCGCTATTTTTAAATCAAGTCCGCTTTTTCCGTCCCCACTATCGACAAGCTCATTTAACTCAGCCTGCTGATCCTGGGAAAGCGCCTTCGTAGGGAAAAGATACAAGGCTCTTGAATTTTCATCGGTTAACAGCTCATGTAGACACGGCAAATTGTAACAGAGGGTCTTTCCGGAAGCCGTCGGGGTTACCACGACGACATTTTTACCGCTTTTTACAAGCCTCCAGACCTCGGCCTGATGGCTGTAAATCCTTTCGATGCCCCTGTTTTTAAAAGCTTTAATAACACGGGGGTCTAAATCCTCCGGAAAATCCTCGTAAATTCCCTCACGCGCCGGCAAGAGACGGTTTACCACAATATTTGGCGCAAATTCGGGACTTTCCAAAAGTTGTTCCAAATTTTTACGCGGATCCATGCCGAATATTCTACTCTTTATTTATAATACTTGGAATACTATCAAAATAAATTATTTTTTTTTACAAATTCATCATTCCTATTTGACAAAAATTTAAAATAAACATATAATATGTTAAAGCAAAGGAGTGCCAGTATGTCTGAAATTTTGTCCATAATATTGGGCGGTGGTAAGGGAACACGTCTGTTCCCGTTAACTCAATTCCGCTCAAAACCGGCTGTTCCCTTTGGCGGCAAATACCGCCTTGTCGATATACCGCTATCTAACTGTATAAACGCGAATTTAAGGCAAATTTATATCGTTACCCAGTTCAATACGGCTTCTTTGCACCTGCATATCAATCAAACTTATATTTTTGATCCCTTTACAAACGGTTTCGTTGAAATTCTTGCAGCCGAACAAACACTTGAGCATTCCGGCTGGTACGAGGGCACGGCGGATGCCGTACGTAAGAATTTCCCCCATTTTAGAACGCAAAATCCCTCATACTACATAATACTTTCAGGCGACCAGTTGTACAGGATGGATTTACAGGACCTTTTAAAAAAACATATTGATTCAAAAGCAGCCATTACTATCGCCTGTACCGGCGTAACCCGTGAAAACGCGAGCGGTTTGGGCATTCTCAAAGCCGATAAAAACAACCAAATCACGGAATTTATGGAAAAACCCGGTCCTAATAAGGATATTTCCGACTTTAAAGCTCCAAAAGAACTGCTTCGCGATAAAAATAAGGGCGATTGTTACCTTGGTTCTATGGGAATTTATGTTTTTAACGCTAAAGCGATGGAAGGTTGCCTCGCGAATGAACTTACGGACTTTGGAAAAGAAATAATCCCCGAAGCCATCAGCAAACTTAAAGTAAACGCCTATCTTTTTGACGGTTATTGGGAAGATATAGGAACCATTAAAAACTTTTACGATACCAATTTGGAATTAACGTCGGTAAAGCCTAAATTCGATTTTTACGACGAACGCAAACCGATTTACACCCATATGCGTAATCTTCCGCCTTCAAAAATGAATTTCGCCAATATGAACCAATCAATAGCGGCCGAAGGGTGTATTATTACCAACGCCAATATTACCAACTCCATTGTCGGTATTCGTACAATCATAGAAACAGGATCAAGCCTTAACGGCGTTGTGTGTATGGGCGCGGACTTTTATGAAACAGAAGCGGAAAAAATGCAAAGGGCCGAAGAAAGAATACCTAATTTGGGAATAGGCAGGGGCGCGATTATTAAAGGCGCGATTATAGACAAAAATGTCCGAGTCGGCGAAGGATGCAGAATCGGCGTTGACGACATAAGACGCACGGACGGCAATTACGGACATTATTATATTGTTGATGGGATTATTGTAATACCGAAGAATACTATTCTCTATCCGGGAACTGTTATTTAAGAATCTTTTACGAAAAGACCTCACGCAGAGGCGCAGAGGACGCAAAGTTTCTGTCAGATAGCCTATATTGATCTAGAAATATTATTTTTACTACAAATCCTGAAGGAAAACCGACAATCCCACAAACAACAGCTCCGCGTTCTTTGCGTCCTCTGCGCCTCTGCGAGATAAAATTTGGGAATAATGTTTTGTATATATTTAGCCTTTACCAGCTACTAGGCGAAAACTTCTTGTTTTACAGTCGGTTTTGCCGTTATTTTGATTTGACCATTCTTAACACCTACAGTAAAGACAGTCCCATTCTCCCTGCTACCTTCAAGAATTAGTTCCGATAACGGGGATTCAATTTCTTTTTGAATTGTTCTGCGTAGGGGTCTGCCACCGAATTTTTGATCCCAGCCTTTCTCTACAAGAATACGTTTTGCTTCGGGGGTCATTTTTATGCCGTAATTCTGTTCGGCCAGGCGGCTTGAAAGCTCCTTTAGCTCGATATCAAAGATAGCGTCTATCTGTTTGCGGGTTAGCGGATTAAAAACTACGGTTTCATCAACCCTGTTTAAAAATTCAGGGTTAAAAATACGGCGAAGCTCCGACATCGCGGCAGATTCAATCTCGGAAGGGCTCATTAGTCCGGAACCCGACGTAAAGCCAAGTCTTGAATCTTTTGTAATCTCCCGTACTCCGGCGTTACTTGTCATGATAATGACCGTATTGCGGAAGTTAACGGTATGCCCAAGGCTGTCCCGTAATTCTCCCTCTTCCATTACCTGCAACAGGATGTTAAAAATTTCATGATGGGCTTTTTCTATCTCGTCAAATAAAATTACGCGATAGGGATTGCGCCTTATTTTTTCCGTTAGCATTCCGCCCTCTTCATAGCCGATATAGCCCGGCGGAGCCCCCACAAGACGGGACGCGTTGTGCTTTTCCATAAAATCGGACATGTCTATTCTTACAAGGGCTTCTTCATTCCCAAATAGGTACTTTGCGAGTTTTCTAGCAAGGAGGGTTTTTCCTACACCCGTAGGACCCAAGAATATAAATGAGCCCATAGGCCGCTTCGGAGAGGAAACTCCCGCCATGGAGCGCCTTATAGCGCTAGCGACGCGATTTATAGCGTCGTCCTGTCCAATTACGCTATTATGCAGTTCGTCCTCGATGTGGAGCAGACGGCGCGATTCCTGCTCCTCAAGATGAGTCACGGGAATTCCGGTCGCCTCCGTCACGACGCGGCGCACGTCGTTTTCCGTTACCAAAGGCCATTCGTTTATCGAAGCGCGTTCCCATGACGCTTGAACATCTTCAAGACGCGCCTTTAACACCCGAACCCTGTCGCGCAATTCGGCGGCGTGCTCGTAATCCTGAGAACTTACATAGGCGGTTTTCTCTTCGCACAATTTCGCTATTTCATCTTCAAGTCCGTTAATTTCAGGCGGTTGTTCCCGGTTTTCCAGTTTGCGAAAAGCCGCCGCCTCGTCAAGAATATCAATCGCCTTATCCGGCATAAATCTGCCCGTTATATAACGCCGGGCGAGTTTCGCGGCAAGCGTAACCGTCTTTTCCGCGTATCTCACCTGATGATGTTCCTCATACTTTTTCTGAATACCGTTTAAAATTTCTATTGTTTCATCAAAAGAAGGCTCTTCCACAATCACGGCCTGAAAACGTCTTTCCAGCGCGGCGTCTTTTTCAAAATGTTTGCGGTATTCCGCCAATGTCGTGGCCCCGATACAGCGGATCTCGCCGCGTGAAAGCCCGGGTTTAAGCATATTTGACGCGTCAAGGGTTCCTTCCGCGCTTCCCGCCCCGATAATCGAATGAATCTCGTCTATAAATAGAATTATATTTCCCGCCTGGCTTACTTCGCGTAAAATCTTTTTAATACGCTCTTCAAACTCGCCGCGGTATTTTGTTCCCGCTACGACAAGCCCCATATCAAGACACAATATGCGTTTTCCCGAAAGAGCGTCAGGAACCGCTTCGCTAACAAAAAGTTGGGCAAGCCCCTCTACAATGGCGGTTTTACCCACTCCCGGCTCTCCGACCAAAATCGGATTGTTCTTTGTGCGGCGCGCCAAAATACGCACGGCGCGGTTAATTTCCGCTTTTCTGCCCACGACAGGATCGATCTTTCCCGCCCTCGCGAGCGCGGTAAGGTCGCGTGAAAAAGCGTCCAATACCGGAGTAAGTACGGGAAACGGCGCTGGTTTTATTCTTGGATGGCGATCCGTTTCCACTCCCGCCCTATGGTGAACCGCCGCCCTTTCCCTGTTAAGATAATGCGACTGGAATCTTTCTAACGGGACATAATCGTCTTTTCGCGAAGAAGACGACTGATTAAAAGTCGTTTGAATTATTACCCTCATCATGTCGGTATCAACGGCGCGTTGGTTAAGGTACACTTGTACGCTTGAATCCTGCTCGCGCATCGCGGCAAAAAGCAAATGTTCCGTTCCAAGGTAATCGCTACCCATCGCCCTCGCCTCTTCCGTAGCTATATCGAGCATATTTTTTGTGCGCCTTGACGGGGGTACTTCCCCCTTGACTATAAGACCGGGGATACGGGGAATCGAACCTTCCAGAATATGTTTAAATTCAGGTATATCAATCCGCAGAAACATAAGCGCCTTGCAGGCGGTCCCGCCGCCTTCCTTGAGTAACGCGATAATGATATGTTCCGGTAAAAGTTGATCTGAATTAAAACGTTTCGCCTCTTCCTGCGCATTTGTGGAAAGAAGCCTCTGTACCCTATTTGTAAGTCCTTTAAACAAAACGCACCTCTTTTATAATTATAGTCATTTTAAATCATTTTTCAATAATTATTATATATTTTTACAATATCGCCCGTATTTACGCCGACACGTGAAAACCAGCCCTGAGGCGTTTCCAAAGCGTATCTGGCGGAACGGCTCGATTTTACCGAATTGGTATCGTGGGGATACATATCCTTTATATCTATTATTCTACCGTCATAGGTAATAAAAGCGATAGACAGAGGGACGAAGGTATTTTTCATCCAGAACGACAGCACGTCATCTTTTTCAAAAATAAAAAGCATCCCCTGTCCGTCCTGTAAACTCTTACGGTACATCAAGCCCTTATTACGCTCTTCCTGAGTTTTTGCGATTTCCGCTTTTATAACCGCGATAACCTGTCCGTCCCTTTCAATATTAATTTCTTGAACGGGTAGTTTTTTTGAATCACAGGAAAAAAGAGAGAAATAACAAATAACAATTAATAAATAATAAAGGGGGAGGAGATTTTTTTTATTAGAATTCATCTAAGAAATCCTGGCGGAGGCGGACGTGTCCTGATTCAATCAAACCTGATTCATTTACAATTTCGTTAAAGACCGCCCTGTCTATGTATTTGACCGTAAGCGGGCGTTCAATCGCCACTCTGGTATCTTCCGTTTCCCAGACCGCTACGCTTGGATCAAGATACGACGGCTGACCGTACTTCTTTACAAATTGGGTAAATATCGAATAGTGGTCTATTAATTCCAAGTTAAGGGTAAACGCCATTATAAAAACCTTAGCGTCCCTTAACTGGAAAAACGCTCGTTTTATAAAGGTCATCCCCGTTGTTTCCACAAGGCTTTGTTCCCTGATAGGCAGAAAAGAAACATCCCTGTCGCCCTTGAACTGAAAAAGTCCTTCTTTTGAAAGAGCGTCCTTTAATTCATCAAGACCCATTCCAAGGGATAAACTGCGGTACTGACGCGGAAGCTTGTTATCATCGGCCGCTTTATCATCAGCGCCTTTTTCGGCGGCGTTCCCGCTCGGAGCCGTCTGCGCGAAGACTGAGGGAAGCGATAAGGAGAGTAAAACGGCTAAAATTATCCATTTATAGTTCATTAGTTAATTATCGGATATTTTTGGCGATAAGACTACTAAGTAATACCCTTATTTCCCAACCGGGATTTTTCCAACTGCTGCATTTTGCGGAAATATGAGTTTTGCCTTGGAATTTCCTTTACATCTTTAATAAATAATTTTTCATTCATTATCTGGAAAGTTTTGTTTTCCATCAGCTTTTTGCCGTATATCGTAGCGTCTCCCTGCGAAAGCCCTACCATATTGCCAAGTTCTTTCAGCCCGAAGTCAAATGAATAATTGGTAATGTTATTAATATCAACCTTTTTTTTGTCGAGTTGGATCTGAAGCATGTCAAACATCCTGCCCAAAGGATCGTTAATTTGGGTATTCGCAAGCTGTTTATAAATGAGCCATATTCTTTCAGATAGCAATGTCGTAAGTCGGGCGATTAGCTGGGGCTGGGTTTTGATCATCTGCTGGAAATTTTCCCTGTTTACCGCCATAAGCTGGCAGTCCTCATAGGCGACCGCTCCGGCGGCCCTCGGTTTTGACTCCAATAACGCCATTTCCCCGAAAATATCCCCGGTTTTTAATACCGCAAGCAGAATTTCGTTATCGGTAATTTTAATTATCTTGACAGCTCCCTTCTGTATGATAAAAAGTTCGTCTCCCGGCTCTCCCTCGCAAAAAACAATCTGATCTTTTGTAAAAGAGCGAACCATCTCGCCGGGTTTTGGAGGCTGTTGAACATTTTTAACATAGGGGGCGATTTTTTTCATGCGTTCAACGGCGTTTGCGACATTTGAACCGTTCGGACAACATTTAACATACTTTTGATACGCGTAAAAAGCCTGATTATACTGGTTATGTTTGACGTAATATTCGCCAACGTTAAAAATATGGCTTGAATCTTCCGCGGCGTTGCTTTTTAAGGTTAACCTTGTAAGGGCTTCGTCTAAATAGCGCATTCTTTTGGAGAACTGCATGATTATTTTCATCGCCACGGGGGCGTTGCCCTGAATTAATTGGCTGAATTGCTCTTTTTGAACTGAGATAAGGGTAACGTCCGTAACGGCCTGCGCTGTTTCAATATGGCTATGGCCTGACATCGTGGACACGACGCCGAAAAAATCGCCCGGTCCAAGGATATCGCCCGATTCCTCGGATACAACCTGAACTTCTTTGGAGAGTTTTACTTTTCCCGTGCGGATAATAAAAAATCTGTCCGCGTTCCTTTTACCTTCGACAATTATATACGAGTTTGCGGTAAAATTTACAAATGACAGTTGCAGTGGCGCAGCCATTTCTCCCCTCTAATCCATGTACACTATTATAGAAAATATATCGACATAATGTCAACCGTCCCTTATAGGTAAAGATATATCGCGATTTCCTATCATTTTATCATATTATGTCCGATAATGATAATAATACTATGAACAAACGTATAAATTTTGAAGATACAATATTCATCTTAAATGTCAGAATCAGAATGATCCGCGACCTTTTACGTCTGGATACCGATTCGAATCTTTTCTATCGTCAAACAATGGGAGACCTTGAATTTATCAGTTCCGTGTTGGACATACTCATTGGAAAATTTCTTGAAAATCTTAAATTTCTGGATAAGGAAGTTGAAGCGGACAATATTTTAGATGTTGAATGGCAATTTAGTCAGATTATTAATGAGATTTCCGGCAATTCAAGTCCTTTTTCGCCTTCGCTTTATCCGGAAATGCCGGCGATAATAACCAGATTAAGGACGGATAGTTCAAACCGTAAAAAACAGATAGATGAATCTTATGTCCCGACGGAAAGCGCGATAGCGGAACCCGTCGTAAGTAACGCCGAGTTAAACGGCCTCCTTGGCGGCGTTTAAGGAATCATGAGAATTACGGGCGGAATCCTCAGCGGTAGAAAGGTTTCTGTCCATCAGGGTTCACGTGAAATAAGACCGAGCATGGATAAGATGCGCGAATCCGTCTTCGCCTGCCTCGGAGATATTACGGGGCTTTCCTTCCTTGACATTTTTACAGGATCGGGAATTATCGCCATAGAGGCCGCGTCCCGCGGAGCGTCATACATAGAAGCGGTGGAACAGGATAAATTAAAACGAAAAACATTATTTGAAAATGTGTCAATTTCTCCTACACGGATAAACTGTCGATTTATACCGGCGGAACTTTATATAAAAAGGGCGAAAACTCCTTTTAATATCATTTTCCTTGACCCGCCGTTCCCCTACCGATACAAATGGGAACTAATAGCGGATATTTGCGTTTCCGCCCTTGTTTCCAACGGGACAAAAATTTTAATACACAGACCAAGACAGGACTATTTAAAGGCTGAAATTCCAAATTTACAAAAGACGGACTCAAGGGAATATGGGAGATCCGTCGTTGATTTTTTCTTGTTTTTTTCATAAAAAAGGGTGATAATAAAAGTAATAAAGAAAAAAAATATGAATAAAAAATTATTAGAAAAATTTGACGACAAAAACGCGTTTATAAAAGTATCAGAACCTTCGCCCGTTATCGGCGCGGACAAAGCGATGTTAAACCGCAAAGGAAACCAGAAATTTAACGAAGGGGATATTGAAGGGGCCAAAAGAATTTTTATTACCACGGGCTATTCCGACGGGCTTTCAAGAACCGGCGATTATTATAAATCCAAAGACATGCCGTTGGAAGCGTTAAAAATGTATTGGATGGCGCATGACCGCAATAAGGCGGGGCCGTTAATTGAGAAATTGGCATATTTATTACAGGATATTCTTCATGAAGACGACGTTATTCCCGAAGAAGACCCAAGTTTTCAGGAAGAACAGGAAGTAAAAAATGAGTGATACGCAATACAACGAAGATATTCCCCACCATAACGATTCGCAAAAAATTACCGAGATTTCAAAACACGGTTATCAATTATTAAAAGAAAACAAAGTAAGCGAGGCCATTGATTGTTTTACAAGGATACTTCTGATAGACGAAAATAATAATTACGCGCTTGTAGGCATGGGAGACGCGACGCGTAAAAACGGCTCGGCGCGCGAGGCCGTCAAGTACTATCAAAGGTGTCTTTCCCGCCATCCGGGAAATAATTACGCGCTATTCGGACTTGCGGATTGTTACAAGGCGATGAACCAGTTTCAAAAGGCGATTGACATTTGGGAACAGTACCTTGTACACGACGATAAAAACATTACTGTTCTTACAAGGATAGCGGACGCTTACAGGAAGGTTCGTGATTTTACCAATTCAAAAAAAACATACCTGAAGGTTCTGGAAATGGAAGAATCCAATCCTTACGCTATTATCGGGCTTGGACATTTACATTATGATTTTAAAGAATATAACGAGGCTCTTTCCTATTGGGAAAGGATGTTAAGCCCCGAAAGCGACGACGTTGACATCCGGGTTCTTACTTCAATCGGCAACTGCCACAGAAAATTAAAAACTTTTAAAGACGGCATACCGTATTTTGAAACCGTGTTAAAAAGGGACCACAACAACTTTTACGCGCTTTTCGGGCTTGCGGACTGCTACCGCGGATTAAATCAAATAGAAAATTCCCTTACCTATTGGACCCGTATTCTTGAACAGGACCCTAGAAATAAAATGATCCTGACGCGCGCCGGGGACGCGTACCGTAACTTAAAGGATTTTGACAACGCCAAAGCGTTTTACGAAAAAGCCTTAAACATTGAATTTGACACTTATGCCGTTATGGGGCTGGCGCTTCTCGCTAAGGAACAGGGAAAATTCGATGAAGCCGTAATATCTTTCAAGAGGTTGATTCAACAGGACAGTAAAAACCACAGGCTTTATACGGAGCTTGCCGAATGTTATATTAAAATGGGCGACAAGCGAAAGGCCGTTGAACTGTTGGAAGAATTTCAAAAGCTTGGAATAAAGAACCAAAAGATTGTCGAATTACTTGATTCCATCGCCGACCCGCAGAGAAAGGACGGTTCCCGTCCAAACATGTAATGATCTCTCTATCGGGACTAACGCTTACGGAAATTGAAAAATTACTCCCTTCCCTGCCCCGTTTTCGCGCTGGTCAAATTTTTAAATGGATAGCCAAAGGGGTAAATAATTTTGAAGAGATGACTAATCTTCCCGTATCTCTTCGCGATGAATTAAAAAAGAACTTTTGTCTTTATTCAAGTGTAATCGACAATGTAATTGAAGACAATGAAACGAAAAAATGTGTCTTCTCATTAAAAGACGGTTCAAAAATCGAATCGGTACTGTTAAACGACGGGAAAAATCGCCTAACCGCTTGTCTTTCCACCCAGGTCGGCTGTCCCGCCGGATGCGTCTTTTGCAAAACAGGTTCGTTGGGTTTTAAACGTAATCTTGACAGCGAGGAAATAATCGAACAATTTTTACGCCTGCGTTATATCACCAAAGACCCACACAAAGATCACAAAGGTACAAAGAGCACAAAGGGAGGGAAAAGAGGTCTTTCATCGCAAGCCAAAGATTCCGGGCATGTCATAGATAATATCGTCGTGATGGGCATGGGCGAGCCACTTTTAAATCTTCCCAATTTAAGAAAAGCCATCTTACTGTTAAACGATAAAAAAGGGATTAACTTTTCTTCGCGAAGAATCACTATTTCCACCTGCGGCATCTGCGACGGTCTTTACGACCTAGCCCTTAACGGGCCGTATGCCAGACTCGCCCTTTCATTAACGACCGCCGATGAAACCTTACGCCGAAAACTGATGCCCATGGCAAAATCAAACCCTCTTGATAAAATAAAGGAAAACCTTTTACTTTTTCAGAGTAACGGCGGCGGAAGACTCACTCTTGAGATACCGTTACTCAAACAGATAAACACCCGCGACACGGACGCGAAATCCGCAGCAGTCTTCGCCAAAGGTTTGGATACGGTTGTAAACATCATACCATGGAACCCCGTCGCGGGCTTTGAGTTTGAGGGAAGACCGCTCCACGAGCCGGGTAAAAGAGAAACGGAAGATTTTATCGGTATGCTTGAAAGTTACGGATTAAAAGTTACCATGCGCCTTCATAAAGGACGCTCCGTCATGGGAGCGTGCGGGCAGTTGGGGATTGTTTGACAATAGTTAACACGAAGAGACAAAGAACACAAAGGGGAAAATAAAAGGCACCCACTTACTTACTTCGCCTTATAACTCCACCTCTTGCCGTCGTAGGTGTAAATTCCCGCTTTTCGTTACCGCTTATTGACGATGTTTTAGTTTGCTAGTAATAATAAAAAGTAATGTGCTGGTGATTAATAAAGCAACTGTTAAAATGATTTGCCATGCCATGAGATTACCCTCCTAACCATGTTTTAATTATATCAATAACCGAAATTAAGCCAAGTATTCCGGCTCCGGTAGCCGCACCGTTTCCAATTCTAACCAGTATAGACGGCTGTTTATTGGCAACTTCCAGTAAAGAAATTATTTTGTCCAAGCGTTCCAATATTGATTTTTCATCCATACGAAATAATCATATTCCAATTTTAATGAAATTACAATCCGTCTTAGGTGTAGGTTCCCGCCTAGTTTGCAACACGGAGTCACATTACATTTCCTAGCATTTCGCTTTCTCTAACCAGTATTCACTATCGACTACCCACTTCCCATCGCTCAATGCCCAACCGTCGCTCCCTTTCAGGTCGCTCCGGCACGGGCATTTCGCATGAACCTGCAGTACTCAGGAACGTACCAGCCGGAAGCCGAGGATGTTGCTCCGGTAGTTCGGGTTGCTGTAGTTCCGATACGCAGAACGCAAGTCCCGACCGTAGCTGTTCCAGTACCCGCCGCGTAGCACCCGGTCAGTGCCGGTAACCGCCCCCGAAGGATTGGTTTGCGATTCGTTTGAATAATATCCATACAAGTCCCAACACCATTCATATACGTTCCCATGCATATCATACAATCCCCACGCGTTGGCCGGTTTTTGCCCTACAGGATGAGTTCTTCTACCGCTGTTTGTATCGTACCAACCGGTATTGTCGCTTATGACCGTTCCGGTATTGTATGCGCCGGTTGTCCCCGTACAGGCGTATTCCCATTCCGCTTCCGTAGGCAGACGGTAGCCGTTGGCGCTTCTATTCCATGTTACGTTATCGCCGTTTCTTGAATATGCGGGAGTTAATCCTTCTCTCCGGCTCCTCTCGTTACAGTACTCTATCGCATCATACCAACTAACATTTTCCACAGGTAAATTGTCTCCTTTAAAATTACTGGGATTTGTCCCCATCACTTCCTGATATTCCTTCTGTGTTACTTCGTATCTTCCCATGTAAAAACCGCTCACCGTTACCTGATGCTGTGGACCTTCATTATCATCACGATCTGGTTCGTTGGCAGGACTACCCATCATGAAGGTTCCGCCTTGTACGCGTACCATGTTGACATTTAAATTCCATTCAGCATCTCCGGTCAACGACTTTATTTGTAAAATTTTATTCCGCGTAGCGGTTTCGGCCGGCGTTCCGTTTACGCTTGCAATTCGAACGGTCAGATTGTCGGTTACATCGTTTGCATTTACATTGGAGAAATTTACCGTTTTCCTTTCGTCTACGGAAATCTGAATCCGAGTTTCATTCCCCGGCAATGGAACGGGAATCTCATAACTACCCCCCGTTTGAAAAGTCTCCCTGCCGATCACCTTGTTCCGGCTGTTTACCAGTTCAACGATAATCGTAAAATTTTTAACTTGTCTTCCAAAAAACGACCTATTGAACGCGCCCTGCGACGGCCACTTGTCCAGTCCCCAAACCGTTTTTCTTCCCGTCGCGTCCAGACCGTCTTGTACCGCTTGTACAGACTTCCGCACCGATTGCAATGTCGGTTCCACCGACAAAGCCCATTCATGCGAAGCGCGTAGATTTGTCGTTATTCCGCTAAGATTCATAGTTTCATTCTGGTAATTGATATTTCCTATCTGCTTAATATCACTAACATAAACCAGGGTATAGGGTAACGGCGGAAGCGTTTTAAAAAAATTATCAAAAAAACTGTTAAAATATTTTTCTGTTTCCTCAAGCCGCGCCACCCAGTTTTTCCGCCACTGAATGTCGTTACGCGCGTCATCGCCTATACTGCCGCTGGAAATATTTGCCGCTAATATCGAAGAACGGTTTACCGCTTCCATCAGGCTTGGGTCAAAAGCCGCCGCCTGAAAATAATAACTTAACGCCGCAACTTCTGTTCCCTGCTTTTGGGCGGTAATGCCCTGCGCGAGCGCCGTTTGCGCGTTTACAACCTGCGTGGAACTCGCCGTACTCAGTTCTGTTTTTGCCAAGTCGGTCAGGCGCACGCCCATTTGGGTTAAAAGCTCCAGAGACGCTTTTTGAATTGCGGTTTGATCGTCAAGTTGCGCGACCGAACAAGCGCCTGAATATGAGGCTGTCGTTTTGGCGTTAGGAGTTGTGTCGGTTACGTTAATTTGCAGGGTATAGCCGGAAGAAGTCTTTATTAATTTTCCTGTCATTATATGGTCTGTTTGGGCGACGTGTCCAAGCCGGACAATATTAAGATTATCTTTATATGTTGGGTCAAGAGTTTCCGCGATAACCTTGTCCAGCGCGACTCGGTCAAGTACGGCAATGCCGGAATATTTGGATATGTTACTTACAAGACAGCCTTGAACCATCGCGGGTAAGTACGCCAAATCCTTTGAAAGCCCCTGACTTTCAGGAACCAGAATGGCAAGACTCATACCTTTTCTGCCGTCCCCTGTAAAGTACTGAGATTGCGCCCAACAAGGCAGAGAAATAAATATCAACAACGATATAATTAAACCGCATCTTGCCGGATTCAAACGAAATAAATCAAAATGTTTATTCATAAAACTATCCCGCCATTAAAAGTTGCATAAGAGGCATTTACGCCCATAGCGGTTATTTTACTCTTTTAGGTTTATTTTGTCTAGAAATAGTTTATTCAAGAAAAACTTCACATCAAGAACACAAAGGGATAAATAATAAATAACAAATAATAAATAAAAAAGGAAAGAAAGTGAATTTAGAAAACTGAGCGTGTTGTCAAGGTGTAAAGCTTACTAACCTATGTATTTATTTGTTATTTCTTATTTTTTATTTGCTTATTGCAAATTTCCACACAAAATGCTAAAATACTCTTAATGAGTCAAAAAGTCGTCCTTAATGCTCAATTCCCAACACAAAAAATGCCGCTATTAGGAATGTTTTTTAATACAAAATAAACAAGAAAGGAGTTTTTAGTATGAAAAACAAATTATTAATTATCGCAATTATTACGATAGTCGGGTTTACAATGATCGCTTGCGATAAAAGCAACGAAAGTCCCGGCGCTAGCGAAAATGCTAGCGAAAGCGTTAAAAGCGGTAACAGCGGCGTTAAAATTATCACCAGCGCCGATGAGCTAAAGGCATATCTTGACAAACAACCCGCGAATAACTCCGATAAACCGATAAAAGTTACCGTGTCGATTAATGACCTGATGATGAAAAGTATCGCGGACGTTATAAAGTCCGCGGACAAATATGTAGACCTTAACATTTCCGGTAATGTATTAACAACCATCCCGAAAAGTGTTTTTTCCGGTTGCGAAACTCTTGTCGGTATTACAATGCCGGACAGCGTTACCGCCATCGGCGATTTAGCTTTTTCAGGTTGCGAAAATCTCGTCAGGGTAAAAATACCGGACAGCGTTACCAGCATCGGATTTGGCGCTTTTGAAAAATGCGCGGAACTTCCAAGTATAACCATTGGAAACGGTGTTTCTAAAATTGAAAGTAGCGCTTTTTTCGGTTGCAAAAACCTTGCCAGCGTAACCATAGGAAGCGGTGTTACCAGTATCGGAAGGTCCGCTTTTTTCGGTTGTAAAAACCTTACCAGCGTAACATTTGAAAGAGCTGGTACTAATCTTGGTAACACAAATGAGTTTATTGACGATGATAACACGTCATTTTTAAGAACGGCGTATACTAACGGCGGCATAGGGACATATACGAGGGCAAGTACAAAAGGCGTAACATGGACGAAACAGTAACGGCAAATTACAAGAGAGGCGTGTCGCGCCTACCGCCCTTGTCCGTGTTAGTCGCGGTAAAAATTCCCTCATCTAAAGAAAAATACAAACGCCGATTGAAAAAGCCCTATCAAAAATCCTAAAAGTCCCCCAAAGACATTAATCCATTTAAATTGATCGGACATTACGTCAAGAATTATTCTCTCTACCCGCTCCATATCAAGGGAATCAATTCTGTCTGAAACAAGGGTTTTAATATTAATGGAAGCTAAAATATTCTCTATTTGACCGTCAACCGCGGCAAGTATTTTCGCTTTAATCCTGTCCTCCCGTAAGAGGGTTTCAACGCTCGAGATTAACTCGTCAATTATTTCAGGCATTTTCTGTTCAAGGGTTTGATCGTACTGTCCGGCGGAAATAAAAAAACGCTGGAACGCGTTCATCTTTGAAAAAATATTCCGCATGAGTATGCGCCCTTTCGATTCAAACTCCTTGCGTATATCGTCTCGGCGCAGGAATTCCGTAACGAGCCCCTGAAAATTTTTAATGTCAATATTGGCAAGGCGGTTTCTTAAAACTTCCGCCGTTAACAGTTCCCTTTCAACCATCGCCCCGATGCTGAGCGCCAGTTTTTTACGCTGACGGGGCAGAATGCCCGGAGTAAACGGCAGTTTAAGTCCAAAAACGTATATCGCTTTAAGAGGCCGAAAAAGCATTTTTATGGCGATCGCGTTTGTTACATAGCCTATAACCGCTCCGGCGACGGGGGGTATGGAAAAAAGAAGAATCCTATTCACCGGGACAATAACTCCGAGGCCGTAATCGCCTGATTTTCATTACTGTAGATATCCATTACATCCTCTTTAAGCCAACCCTGCTGTTGGCCGTCGGTTAATACCCATGAAATGAAACCGTCCTGCGTTTTAATAATTTGCCGTCTGATAATACGCACGCGCGAACCGCGCCTGAGGTAGCCGATAGAAGGACTGTTCTGCGCGGGATCGGCGGTAACATGGGTAAAGGATTCCGTGATTACCCCAAAACCGATATAGTCTCCGGAAAGCGGGGATGTAACGGGAGGGATTACCTGTATTTCTTCTTTTTTTGAATCGCAGGAAAATAACAAAAAAGTGAAAAGAGAAATTAAAATTATAAAAAAGAACAGTTGACCTGATGATTGTTTCACGGTTATTCTCATATTAATGAATAAAGTAGCTTTCTCACCCGTTTTTTTTATCATAATATATTTATTATCGGCGATCAATCCCGTATATAGCCAAAACAATGAACAAAATAAAAAATATAGTTTTTCGATAGGAACCGGTTTCGGCGTTTTATACGGGCAGGTTATGGAATATGTTTATCCCGTTCCGGGAGATACAAAGGGCGAATTTCTTAGCGAACTTATTTGGGATATGAAACCCGTCTGTTATGTGGGATTTAACGCCGATTTTGGTTTGACCGACATTTTAAGCAAGCCCGGTTTTTTTTCCTCACTGGCGATTAAAGCCGGAATTCCGGGCTTTTCAGGTAAAATGGAAGACCGCGATTGGTTGTCAACGGTAAATAGCGATCTTACCTGCTTTTCAAGCCATGATAATGAAACAAACCGGCTTATTTGGATCGATTTCGCCGTCGGCGCGTCTTTACCGATTAAATTTTTATATATAAAACCATTTATCGGCGGTTCATGGACGCGTTTTTCATTTACCGGAAGTAACGGGTATGGCTTATACTCTGACGGTTACGGATTTCCCCCGGAGGTGGATTATTCAGGGAGAAAATGTATTACATACGAGCAGGACTGGCTTCTTTTGGCCGTAGGCTTTTCAATCGGGACAAATATTCTTACTCCTTTTTCTTTTGACCTTTCTTTTCAAATAAGCCCCCTTACCTATTGCGCGTCAACGGATAATCACTATTATTCAAATGGCGTTGATTATAAAGAATTTAAAGACTTTACAAGCTTCGGGCTTTTTCTTGAACCCAAGTGCGTTATTTCTTTTACCGTAAAGAAATTTAAACTTTTGCTTGAAGCTTCTTACCGTTATATTTCGGAAACCAAAGGTGAATCATACATAAGTTATGATAAAGGCGATACTTTTTCCCTTAGTCCAAATAAAGCGGGCGCGGGTTTATCGGCAATGGATTTTCAATTTATTACCAAGTTGACATTTTAGCTGTTTTTATAAAAAGAGTATTTCACCAAAAATAAAATGAACAAAAGCCGCCGCCATTAAGGCTAGACCTAACGGTTTTTTAAAGACAAGCAGATTTGTCCCTATACGATCCAGTTCCCCCAATTTTTCGGCCCCCTCTTTGCGGTAAATCCCGAAAATAAAAACAATCCCCGCGACAATCCCTGCGGCCGCGGGTATAAGGTCCCCCAAAATAAGAACTCCCCTGACGGAATTCGGACCATAAGGGATGGGAGAGAGTAATTTTAATACGCCTGTAACGGCGCATAATATGCCCAAAACAAGATGAAAGGTCGGGTTAATAATTGAAATTTGCGGCTTTTCATCCCCTTCATTCATGGAGAACAATAAATACCCGGCTATTCCGTTACACAAAATGGACAAAAAATACAGTTGGATCATAGATATAAAATAACGCGGAAATGTTAATTAGTCAATATATTCGAAAAAACTCACACACGTTAATTAAACGCGCGGCATCAAGCCGTGTAGATCAATAATGCCGCACAATGTAGCGCCAATAAATGCCGCTGTGGACTTCTTTGTGTTCTTCTCTTAATTAGTGTTCTCTGTGTGAACTTCTTCAGTAGTTATTTTTATTTTTAATGTGTATTTTTCCGTTTGAAGCACAATGAGCAGTTCGTTTGATTCAAAGGGGACCGCAAAACTGTACCGTTCTTCTTTTTCAAGAGAGAAAAAGATTCTATGGTAGAAAACGGGAGAATTATTTTCTTCTTGGGCGGGAACGGATACGGCTACGTCCACGGATCCCGTATACGGGTTTTTAATTTTATTTTTAATAGTTTTATTTATTACGACAATTGTCGCGCCTTCATAAGCGGATGCGGAAATTTTAATTTTATTTCCGTCAAGGGTATAGGACGAATCAAAATAACCTAAAAGCCCAAGCAGCCATATCATCGCGCAAATAACGATGATAGAAAAGAAAAGTATCTTTCTTGGTCTATCGGCGATAAGGACGGTAATTAAACCAAAACGGTTTGGTTTTTTTTCCTTATAAAGGTCTTGAACGTCCTTTGGCGCTTTGGCGAGCCTGTGTTCGCGGTTATAATAAAAAGGCAGTCCTTCTTCCGGAACCTTCGCGTCGTCAGGCTTGCTTAGTTTGTATTTAGCGTTCGGTCTTTGCTTGCCTTCATTATCGCTCACAGAGATTCTCCAAAAAATTTGTCCGTGCGCCACCAGACCAGTTTAATGTTAAAATTATCAGCCAGCATCGCCGAAAGAATTCCCTCCGTTGACAGGTAAAAATCATTGTACCGCAGTTCGTCCATTGAAAATTGAATATATCCCCTTCGGTGCTCCCTGGTGTTCGTATTCATAAAAAGTAACGAGTACCCTGTTTCTACCGGAAAGTAAAAAAGCGTCTGTCCGTTTCGCGAGGCGCCGAGGATTGAATAAAAAACTTTAACGCCGGTAGGGCGGCCGTTTTCGGTTATTTCATAAAGTGGGATTTCTACGGAGCCGATATAAGTTCCGTCCTCGACATTAAGAATCCATAAACAGGAACTAATCGGCTCGCTGCCTGTTCGTGTATTCGTCAATTGATCGAAAGTATCGTGGGAATAATCCACTTTTATATACAGCTTTCTAGCGTCAGGAGCCGCGGTAATGCTGTCTATTATGGAAAGCGCCTCAGGCCAGTCATTTAAGGTTAGAACTACGCCGGAGGAAATTTTTACGAGATAAAGAAGCATCCCCGCCGGGCTAAACCAGTAAACGTCCCATCCTCCGGGAAGACGGCAGATAACGACCAGTTCGTCCCTGATTGACGTGGACAATCCTACTATACGGGGGAAAGGGCTTCCCCCGATTCCTTCCTTGCCGAGATAGTTTATAAAACGCCCGTTCTGGTCGAAATGTAAAATTATGCCGTCCAGCACGACTTTTGTTTCCGGATCGGAACGTTGATCCTGCTGTTGCAGTCTGTCCTGTACAAATATATGTTTCCTCGAGTCAACCGCTATCCATCCCGGTTCATCAAGAGTATGGGTATACGCCCAGCGCGTAGCCTGTTCGTCCTCCTGAATATTTGTTTTAAGGGTGATTGGCGCGGGATTGGTTTCATCGTTATAAATCATAAACAGCAAGTCGCCGTAAGAGTTATAACGCACGATTTTTCCGCTGTTACCGTCCGCTATAAAAAACAGACCGTCCCTCATTGTAAAACCGGTGCGTTTTATACTCATTGCTTTGTCCAATTTACTTTTGTCGTCCAGTTTATACAGGGCTATTTGATCCTCCATCGGTCCTATTTCAAGCGAAAAGAGATCCTCTCTTTCCACGGAGCCGATTTTATCGTTTTTGCATGAAATCGAAAAGACCGCGGCTGCAAAGAGAATCACCGATAAAAAGCGTGAAAAATTCTTCATATTCTATCAAAATCTACCTTTTTTCATTGTTTGTCAATGACTCCTTAACCAACCACTAGTCACCAACCGCCATATACCATTATACTATTCCTATGGAAAAGGTAATATTACACGCCGGTGAACTTGACAACTATTTAACCGAAGACGATAAGGCAAGTCTTGGCGGTATGGACGCTCTTTTTAACAAGGCTCTTGAAATTTTCCCTAAAATGCGGGAGGAGGATAAAGAGGCGAAAAACATCCTTATATCACTGTACAATAAAATGGGGATTTTATTACAGGATATATGCCAAAAAAATCCCAGAGTTCACGTTTATTCATTTATTTCTCCGCAGGAAGACCATTCCGAAGGTTCCAGAGTTATCGCGAAATTACGGGACGTGAATACCGATAACAATGAATTTGTTTACTATATCCAGCGCGCTTATGAGATGCTTTTTAAAATGGCGTGGCTAAGTCCGGGTTCGCAGAAAAACCATCTGATTGTTAAGACTCCCGTAACCAATCCGGTACAAAATTACGCGGTTCATAAAATAACCAATATAGACAATAAAATTTGCAATACCGTAATGTGCGTATTACTGCGAGGGGCGCTTCTTCCGTCAATTATTATGAGTAAGGAAATCGAAGAATATTCCTCAACCGGTTATATAACGCCTTTCGCGCTTTTTAAAATTTACCGCGACGACAGCAAGAGTGAAAACGACATGGAATACATCCTCGATCTTGAGAAATCTTTTTTTAGTCCCGACTCTCTTGACGGCAAGGATTTGATATTCGCGGATCCGATGAACGCTACGGGCGGAAGCCTTGTTACCGTAATAAAATATTTACATGACATCGGAGTAAAACCGCGTTCAATTACCCTCTTTAACGTTATAGCCGCGTTAAAGGGCGCTCTTAGAATCGTAAGGGCGATTGATAATTGCAATGTTTATACATTGTGGATGGACGGCGTATTAAACAAAGTCGCGTATATTATGCCCGGTCTTGGGGATGCGGGAGACAGAATAAACGGCCAGGATCCTAAATCAAATCCCAGAAATATTATCCAGCTTCTAGCGGATTACGGATCGGGAATCGCGAACCTCTACCGTTCCCAATTCCGCGAGGTCGAGTGTACCGTTTTAAACAGGTCAAAATGTTAAAAAAAAATATTTTAACTTTTTTATCGTTTTTTATTTTTTCTTTTTTATCCGTTATTTTAAACGGTTGTTCGATAACCGCCGCTTCCGCCCAGGAATATTTTTCCATCGGCATGGCTTATTTTGAACTTGGAAAATACGATGAAGCCGAGAAATGGTTAAACCGCGCGAAACAGGCCGACAGAACAATGGTCGCCTCCACATATAACCTTGGACGCATCGCCTTTGAAACAAAAAGATATGAAGACGCCGCTAAACATTTTGAATCAATCTTAAAAAAAGACGGCGATAACGTTATTGCCTTAAAGGCGGCCGCCTATTCAAGGATTAAAACGGGCGATATTGAAATTGCCGAAAAACACTACGCGAAACTTTTTTCCCTTGTTCCCGAAAGCGCGGATGACGGATACAACCGCGCCTTAATATTATTCGCGTTGGAACGTTACGTTCAGGCGGAAGGAGTTCTGGAAAAGTATCCCGTCGCTCTACAGGAGAATAAAGACACTATGCTTCTTTACGCGCGATGCCAGGCAAAGTTAAAAAAAGTTGAAGCGATTGACAGTTTTTCAAATTGGCTGAGCGTTAATACCGACGCGAAAGTAAGGTATGAATACGCCCAGGTTCTGGAAGACAACACGTTATACGCCAGGGCTCTTGAAGAATACCGAAAAGCATTATCTGAAATTACCGCCACCGCGGCTAATCCGGGAAAAAACGATATACGTTTTGCCGTCGCGAAGGTGTTGATAATAGCCGACGGCGACGGCGCCGAAGGAATTAAAGAACTTCAAGGCGCGGTTAGTGACGGCTTTAACAATATTGAGGCGGTTGAAAAGCTTCTTAACAACAAGATTAGCGCTACGAACAAAAACGCCATTCAGGAAGTTATAAGCAATATGAAAAAAGCGTCGGCTAAAGAGGAACAAAAAAAGGAAGCCGAGAAAGCCGAGGAGACAGGGACGAATAAGACGGATGATTCCTCCTCAAAAACTAACCCGCAATGACGTTCCTAAGATAACGTCGAAAATTAACGTCTCGCTCTCTTTATTCTCGCCGCATCTTAATTTAATAGAAGTCGTAAAATTTAGCTTTCCTTGAATCCTTATTATTTCCTCATGACCGGCGATCACGCTCCAGCGCAAATAATCGGTTTGTTTGTCAAATACCGCTTCCAAGGTTTCTTTTCTTAACTTTTCATAATTTGAATTTAACAGCGAAGATATTCCGGACAACGGTTTTTGTTTTTTTAGCGTAGAAACATACCAATCATAAAAAAAACCTAAAAGATTTTTTTTAACGGGGGCTTCCCAGCCTAATACGAAACTTTCCAGCCAATAACCTTCGGATCGCAATGTAAGGGTATTAACTAAATTTAACAAACCTCCGCCGACCCCCCTAAAACCGGCGCTTAATACGGATTGTACCCTGAAAGAAATATCCTCATCTCTTGGAATATATACCGACGCGTCAATTGAATGGGAATATTCATCGGTCTGATAAAATTTAAAAAGAGGATGATGTCCCATACTGCCGAACATATTTATCGCGTAAAAACCCAAGCTTCCGCCGATATTTAGTTTGTCGGTTTGGGTGTCCATTTTTTGCTCTAATGTTCTCTCAATCTGGAAAGTTATTTTATTGGGCAGAAAAAACGCCGACATATTGTGAATCACGGGCAAATCAATTTTTGTACTGAAGTGATCGTTAAAATAAGAATAATAAGCCGACTGCGCCGAAGGCGAATCGTTAAGGGCGTTTATTACCACGTCCTCTAGTTCAGGCGCGAAAAGCGAATATCCTGGGAAAACCGTCCAGACCGAGGAAAAGTCCTCTATGCTTTCAAAAAATTTTCCGCCGTCCTCTACCGCGTCCTCTCCATAAAAATACAAATGCCTTTTAAAACCGCGTCCCATCCTGAAATTAATGCCTACTTTTTTAAACGCCAAAGGAATGTCAAGAAAGAGGGAATTCCCGGACTGCGTACTGTTGTTCACGCCTGTAGAGTTGGTATTTCCCTCCAGCGAAATAACGGCCCCTATGGGTTTCGTCCTCTGCGTTAAAATTATTTGCGCCTGCATTTTCCTCCCGTCCGCGCCGCCGCCTACGTTAGGCAAAAGAGTTTCCCATGTTTCCAGCCAAAATTTTCCGTAATTATCCATTTCGGCGTCAACGTTATTTTTTATCCATAAAAATTGGGTGTTTATCGAGGCGGACGGAATAAATACATTTTTAGGGGTATAACCAATCCCCATGTTCCACTTTTGCCTGAGTCTTGAATAGTCATATAGAGCGTCCGCTTCAAACTTCGCGAAAAAGTTTGATAAGAACGCCATGTTAAAATTGTGACGCGCGCTGTTATCCCAGGGGGAGACATAAAACGTCTCTTTAACCGAAAAAGGACCTATTGTTTTTGAGAGCGAATGGTCGGCGCTCCAAAGAAACGTATCTTCCGCTAAAGTAAACGCGAAGTTACCGGCGATTTTTACCCCGAATATTGAAATTCCGGCTCCGGTACGGTTTATTAAACTGCCTGAAAAATCCTGTTCTTCCGATTCGCTTTGGACGCGTCCCTCCGATTCAACCGCGGTTGATATATAAAAATCCGATAATACGGGAATTTTTCCCGCTGAAATAATTGTTCCTTCTTTTTTATATTCAAAGGCCGTCCCGGCGTTCATTCTGTAGTACATAATCGAATCTTCAAGTATTATTTCATCGATATAAATTGTTCCGTCATCAAGGGTACCGCCTGAATCGGGGTTTACCAAAATAGCGATATAACTTGTCCTTCTGCCCTGATTATCCCGCAATGCCGTTTTAGGTTTGTAATTGAAAGACGCGGATACGCTTCTTCCGTCAACCGTAACTCCGGCATTATTACCCTGATAACGTATCGTAACTTTCGACCACTGCCCCGCGTTAAACGCGCTTAACGGTATCTCGGCGTCCAACTGATAATCATTAATAGAATCGGGTCCCCCCGCGACGATAAAAGTTAACGTTTCATTTACCCTCGGTTTATCGGTTTTTATAAAAAAAGATAATTCCCTATAATCAGCTAACGGTAATTCGCCTATCCTGCCGTCAACGCCCGCGGAAACCCCTAAAGGCATATTATTCCATTCAAGTTTTAATACCCTCTGCGCGGTATCATTTGAATGAAGTTTATTTATTATTTCGCTATAAACAGACGCGAGCGAATTTGTTCCCAAATCAAAAGTTTCAACGGCGGATACATTCTCCGTATTTCCGTTTATCGAGTCGGTTAAGGCGTTAAAAGCGATCGATCTAAACGCCGCACCCCGCGCTATGGGAGGGGCAAGCAGAAATCGCCCGGATATTACGTTTGAGCCTTCGTTTACGATAATAATACGCAAATATTTTACGTCCCCAAGCTTTTGCCTGTCTTCGTCGCTTAAAACAAACCGCGCTATCCTGGCGTTATAATCAAAATTTGTACTTGTATACGAATCGAGCGGGATTCCCGTCCAGTCGTCGGTATAAAGTATTTTTTCCCATATAAAATCCGCGTTTTCAGTGAACGCGAAATCCCTGCCGGAAAGAGAACCTATTTGAATAATTACCTTAAACTTTTCAGAGGGAGTTTGATTAAAATCGTAAAATCTAAAGGGAATCTCTATCTCGCGAGAGCGGGATAAAATTCCCGAATCATTGTATATCGGAACCTGAAAACCGGTCCAATTATCCGAGTCAAGATCAAATTCCGCGGTCAGAACTTGGGTGTCACCTAACTGACGGTCCTTAACGGGATAGGGCCTGTTAATCCCCGCGATGACGGAGGCGTCCCAATCGAGGTACATCAGGTTATTTCCAAGTATGCCGTTGTCGCTGTAATTCCTGTAAATTAACTCGGTACGGTTATTCAAGCCAAAGTTAACATCATTCGCTATTAATGACGAAGGCGGATTTGAAACAAACGAGGTTTCAGGCGTTAGGGGTACTATTACTTCATTGCCCTCCATACCGGCGGCGCGGTAAAGTCCGGTCGTATCGGTTTGAACAAAGGCGAAGCCGCCCGTAATTTTTGCTTTTAAATTGTCGTATTCCCACGCCGTTTTCGCGCTTATTCCCACATTCCCCGCGCTTGAATTATTTTCTTCGGTGAATGAATCCTCCGCTATGTTCCAGCGGACTCCTACGGCGGCCCCTGCCGAAAATGTACTTGCCGTGTTTTTGTAAATAGCGCCAAGACCAGCCGCGATACTGCCCAAGCGGGTTCCCTCGCTTTTTTTCAAGTACGTTATGCGAATAATTTCATTCTGCCCTACGGAACCGTTAATCGATACTTCCCCGGAAGACTGATTATAGTTAAAATCCGTATATTGAATGCCGCTTCGCCAAACCTGAACCGAGCCGGGAATCGCGTCCGTACCGATAAAATACCCGCTCTGCCCGCTGAAATTCGTAAAACGAATAACAATATCGCCTGAAAAAACGCCGGAAGACGGAAGATAAATTTCAGGGTACTCCGCCGCCAATGGCCAGCGGGCTTGAGGACTCCTTAAATTAAAGGTACTTGTACTTACAAGTTCATATACGCCCATTTGGCTTACGATACCTGAAAAAAGGGTTAAATCCGTAACCGCCGTATTTTCCAATAGTATTAATTCAAAGCCGCTTATCTCACCGCCGGAAGAAAAACGCACCAGAGCGGCTTTTTCGGCGGCGCTTGAGGGAGAATCGTAACGGTTTCTTTTTTCAAAAGGGGAAAAAGCCCCCGGCTGGTAAATGACAAGGGCTCTAACGCCGCCGAATATAATTTCTCCGGGTACCGTCCCGCCGTTTCCGCACTGCGGATAATTAGCCAAATTTATCACGGCGCGAGTCGGATCGAACCACTGTTGTACGCCCGCAAGGAATCCGCTCGCGTCGCCGTAATTGCCCATTGAACTATTCCAAGGAGTATAGTCCCCTCCTTTGGAATAAGAAACGGCTACCATTCCCGACGGCCTTATGCTCAATTCCAAAAGACCCATCGTTCTTGAAAACGCGTACTCGCTTTGTAGCACATAACGCCAACGCTTCCCCGTCGAGTCTCTTATTGCGCCTCTATCGTCTTCAATGTAAATCGTTATATCGGGGTTTATATCGGTATCGGGCAAAACAAATGAAATTCCGCGTATTGTATTCTGCGGCTGTAAATCGCTGTATGTCCTCTCCCTGTCTCCGGAAAATGTTCTCTCTTCCCTTGAGGCCGCGTCATATCGAACCAACGCGTGTATGTTAATATTATTCGTTCCAAAACGGCTGTAAAAACCAAAGGAAGACGGGGAGTCGCCTCCAAGATCAAGGTACGGAAATGAAGGGAAATCAAGTCCCGCGTTACCTATCCCTACATATTGTAAAAATTCCCCCGGCTTTCCCTGATAGCCCGCGCGGTAGGTGTTTTGCGTTGAATCGTCTACAAAATTCGCCTCTACAAACCACCTGTTGTTGATCCACAGGGAAAGGGTTAAGTCGGCTTCCTGTTTGTATAAAAGCGGCGTTTCGGGCGCGGCGAAAGCAATGCCCAAATCCGACGATGAAAAACCGAAATTAAACTGCAAATCCCCTTTCCATGAACCGGTCGCGAAGAGAGATACGTCGGAACTGCCGAGGGAAACGCTCATAAGTTCCTGCCGCGCCTCTCCTGTAATTCTTTGCCTTAATTCGTCCATGTTTATTTCCGTAGCGGTTTCCTCACGGTCTACCTCCGCGACGGCTTCTTCCTGACCAAATACGTAAAACGGAATAAAAATGAGAATGACGATAATGGCCCTTCGCAAAAATATCATTTTAAGATATAATAACCTATATTTTAATGATTGTTTCGATGATACAGATAATTTTTGAGATTCCCGAAATCGCCAACATCAAGGAAAAAAGGCGTGTAATTAAATCCGTACTGGAAAAAATGAAAAAGCGTTATCATTTAAGCGCGGCGGAAGTCGATCTTAACGACTCGCTTTCTTTCGCGCAGATAGGCGGCGCGCTTGTTTCCAATTCCAAAACCTTCGGCGAATCGGTGCTTCAAAAAGCGTTTGATATGGTTGAAAAAGAAACAAATGTCCGCATTCAGGACATGAAAATACACTCGGAGGAATTTTAATGAACAACAAACACCGCGCGATACGTCTTACGTCTATTTTTATTTTATTATTAACGCTTAATTCATGCATAGGTATATCCTTAAGTATTCAAATGAATAAGGACGGTTCCGGCAAATTAACAATGGAATACCGTATATCAAAAATGATAAATAACCTCGGCGCTCTTGACGGCAATGAATCAATGCCGTCCATTCCCGTCGGTAAAACCGATTGGGAGAGAACGCTCAACAGGATTCCGGGGGCGAAACTTGCCTCTTATTCATCCGTCGAGGAAAAACAGGATACCGTCATAAAGGCGGTGATTGATTATAAGGACGATAAATCGCTTCTTTTATTACTTGATTCCTACGGAGACAAGACATCGATAAACAGACAAGGGCAATCGGGAAAACTGGAGCTTATTCTTCTTAAAGATTCGGTTGATAATTCAACCTATGACGAAGATTTACTGGACCTAATGCGCGTTTTTATGGACGGTTATAATTTTTCCATAAATTTCATCGGCCAGGGAAATTCAACGTTAGCTGTCACTGACGGCGCGAGTAATGTTATCACTCCTCAATCATCGGCGAAGACCGTTCTTTCGGGGAAATCGGTTTCCTATTCCATCGGTATTATGGATTTATTGGATATTAAGGACGGGCTGGGGTTTAGGATTAGTTGGTAGGTTAATATAGGAAGAATTTTTACCGTGAACCACGAACTTTTAGTACATATCTTGTTGTTGTTCGCATCGTTTCGCGGTATAAAAATTTACCCTAACACATCCCTAAACCTCAATATCTTCCACCCGCACTTTTTCGCCTTACGCGCGAGAATACCGTCGGGGTTTACCGCTACGGGGTTTCCGCAGTACTCCAAAAGGGGAAGGTCCACGTATGAATCGGAATAAAAACTGACATTTCGCGGATTGATAGAATTGCTCTCCATCCACTCGGCCGCGGCTATTTTCTTTTTCGGACCGAAGAAACTGTAACCTACAAGATTGCCCGTAGTTTTTCCCTGCGAATACTCCAGTCGGCACGCTAGAGAGCCTTCTATTCCAAAAAATTGTTCTAACGGCTTTATGATAAAATCAAACGAAGATGTGGCAAAAATTACTTTTTCTCTTTTTTTAAGCGTTTCTTCTATAATATTCTTTACGCCTGTAAATATATTCGGCTTAATCCGCTTTTTAAAACATGAATCGGAAACGCGTTCAAGAACGTCCTTTTCCAAACCTGCCATTTTTTTTACGGTGTTCTCGATAAAATCGATATTCGGAGACGCGAGTTTGTATTTTATCCAGTCTATAAAAAGATGCCTTACCTGGGAAAAACGTATAACTTTTTCTTTTAACGCTATTTGCACAAAATATTCAGTGCTTGTTTTTCTTATAATCGTGTTATCAACGTCAAATATATGTACCCGCGCCGCGGAGACATCGTTAAAATTTTCGTTTGCCATCGTTAAATAAATTCCAAATATTGACACTCGTTATACGCGTACTGGGCGTATTCTCCCCGCATCCGCTCCGGAAGAAGACGCGCTATCTGGGCCATAATTTCCGTCATTATTTTTTCACGTTCTTCTTTTCTATGTCCTCTTTCACATTTAATACGGAAAGGTCGGCCCGCCTTTAAACAAAACCGGGTTCTTCGTAGACGGCGCATATTTTTCCAAACGTTCTCGCCGCCGAAATGGGCGACAGGAAGTATCGGTATGTCCCCCTCAAGGGCAAGTTGGATGATTCCGGGTTTTCCTTTTCCCAATATGCCGTTCTTGCTTCTTGTTCCCTCGGGCGAGACTAACATATAATATCCTTTTTTTATCGTCTCCAGAACTTTCCTAAAAGGCTCGCTAAACGCGCCTTCTCTGTCAATCGGAATAGCGTTAAAGGTATTAAAAATAAACGCGAATATCGGGTTATTCCATGTTTCAGATTTTACAAGGCCTGTTATATAAAGGGGATAACTATAAGTTACAATAATAGGGACTTCTAAAAAGTTAATATGGTTAAAAATAACCAGCATCGGCCCGTTATTTCTTAAGGCTTCGATAAATTCCTTAAATTCCTTAAAGTCAATTTTACAGATAACGCTTAATATACCTTTTAAAAAATAACTTACGGCGAATCTTCGAAAGCCCACGTTACCCTCCAATAAGACGCAAAGCGTTATGTATGCAGGTTATCTCCAATTCCTTGCCCTCGTAACATACTGTTTCTCCGTCACAGTGCGCCGCCATTACCCCCTCGAGCGCCTTTAGATGGAAACGCGATCCCCTGTCGAAACTTACCCCCTTACATTCGCCCTGTGTTCCTTTCGTATAATGCGAAAGTATATTAAGAAGATTAAATCTGGATTCCTGATGTCGCACGCAACAGATGTCTAAAAGCCCGTCGTCAATCAGGGCGTAAGGCCCCATGAAGAAAATTCCTCCCATACGCCTTCCGTTTAAGATCGAAACAATGGCCGCCGGAATCGTTATTTCCTTGTCATCAAAGCGAATTTGTATAACGGGCGAAGGCTCATAGCGTATAACGGTAATAAGGGCGCCGATGGCGTAGGAAATTCCGCTTTTTATTTTTAATTTCGCCGCCTCAAAGCCGACCTTGGCGTCAAAACCGATGCCGATTCCGTTAATAAAATAGCGCCCGTCCGGAAAAAAGCCGCCCTTTACAAATCCCGCGTCTATAGGTTTCGCGTTTCCCGTAATCAGCAGTTGAAGGGCTTTTTCGACATCCTGCGGTATTCCCGGAGTAGCTGAAAAATCATTGCCGCGCCCGATAGGGAGTATTCCAAAAACAGGAGGAGCGCCGGCGTTACGCCTTAATAAACCGTTTATAACTTCGTTACAGGTTCCGTCTCCTCCGGCGGCGACGGTTATGTCGTCCGCCCCTATATTTAATTCACGCGCCATATTTAACGCGTCGCCGATTCCCTTTGTAATGAGTATTTCAAAATCACGTCCGCTTTCACGAAGAAAACGCTCGATTTTCGGGCGCTGTTTTTCCGCCTTCCCCTTGCCTGCCGTCGGGTTAAAAATAACCCAAAGTTTCCCGAATTGTGCCATAGAAAGGATTATATCACAGTTAGTAATAAATAGTAAATAAAAAATAGTAGATAACCGGAAATAGGAAGAGGATAGTGAGTCCGGTATGTAGGATAATCTTTCAAACAACAGGACGAATAACTATATTCCATCAACTAATAACCATTACTATCTATTAATTTACCAACAGTGTTGCCTTCCTTGCGCGTCACGGAACACAAGATTTTCTTCGTCGTCACGTAAGGGATCGTGATTCTCCGTACCTCGTCTTCGCGTAATGTAGTTATATGCGCCCTGTGCCGCCGCATCATGAGAGACCTCGCCGTCCATGGGGTCGAACACGCGGAAGGTATATCCCTTGGGAGCAAGTTTGTTGCGCGTCATCTGTATAAATTGATACAGCGCAGCCTTGCTCATATTATAAGCGAAATGATCGATACGGCGCGTTTCATTAATCGACGCGTCAGAGCGGGTTAGATAAAAGAGGCGTTTACCTTCGCCCTGATCCAGTAAGGGCAGAAAGGCTTCCAGTAAAGCCATACCGACAAGTACGTTTTGACGGTACGTCCGCTCTATTACTTCTCTATCTATGCCGTCCCGTACCGTGAAGGTATCTTTTAAAGAGAGGACATCGGTGGTGTCCAACAAAAAATCCAGCTTGCCCGCCCTCTCCTTAAGCGCCGCCGCCGCCTCGTACGGATCAAGCGGCAGAAGCGTTACATTTTCTATTTGTTTATTACCCAAAGCGAACACATGAAATCCTTCGCGGGCGAATATCGCAGCCAGCGTTTCATCAAAAACCGTATCCAAACAGGTAACAAGCGCGATCTTTTTCATATCACAGCCTCAAAACGGCCATTCATAGCCGGAATAATCTACCATTACAAGCCGATGTTCGTCGCGAAGCGGCGTCTCAAAGTATTTCGCCCCTATATCGCCGATATAATCAGGATCGTACAGCGCTCCTTCGGACAGCGAGCCGTCCCGCATACGCCGCTTCATCCAGCCGGGATGAAAGAGGCGGAAGGTGTAGCCTTGCGAATATAATTGGTTATGCAGTATGCGCACCCCCATATTGAGGGATGCCTTGCTCATGGGATACGGGTACGGGCTGTCGCCGCGACGCTTCATCAGCGTAATACATGACACCTCACTTGATATAAAGCAGAGCCGTTTCATTTCGCCCCGATCCAAAAGCGGCAAAAAGTTTTCAACAAGACAAATAGGTCCCAAGGCGTTGACACGAAATGAATTCCATACCGACTCAAGATCCATCGGAGATTCATATAAATCGCATCGCGCGGGATCCATTAAAGCCGCGTTGGAGATTATCATATCAAGGGAATCAGTTACCTTCAGCAAACCGTCCTTTGCGGCGGCAATACTGTCCGCACGGCCCACGTCCATTTTAACGATATGCAGATTTGGGTTCTTTGCGGCGACATCATCCAGCAGGCAATAATCGTCCAAATACTTTCCGGCAAAAACTATCCATCCGCGTTTTAGGAATTCCTTGCACAACGAAAGCCCTAGCCCCCTGTCTGCGCCGGTTATGATCACGCTTCGCATATTCACACCCGTTATCGAGCGCCGCACCATCTTAACGCGTTGGCGATCGTCCGTTGGTATTGCGGATTAAGCCATACGGGTAAAAGATGTCCCGGCGTTAGGACGCATAAGTGTCCCCTGCCCTGGGTACGAACATACCCCGCCGGACAGAGCCACGCCCGAGTGTTGTTATAGGGATCCTCCTGATATTTATCCGCATCCCCCTGAGGCGGGGAATAAGACGCTATTATAACGTCCGCATCGCCTGCAAGAATTTCAAGCCGGTAATGTTCGTCGGTTTCGCGAAACATCCCTACCCCCTCGGTAACGGGATGGGGCTTAACGGGCTGGACGGTCACGGGACAGGCGTTAGGGTGATAAATAAAGCGACAGCCAATCAGACGGTCGAGAGTTTCCGTTCGCTCGCCCGCTACAGTACCGCTATGTACAACCAAAAGCCCTCCGCCGTTCTCCACATAGGAAACAAAAGCCTTTTGTACCGCATCGGTTTTCCAGCTTGTCTTGTCCTCGCGACTGACTTCATCGCACTTTGCCAGAAGCGCGACGGGGTAACTTGAAAGCGTATTCGGCGTAAAATCCTTCGCGTCGGTGATTATGTCGAATTGAAAGCCCTGCGCGGTAAGAGGCTCGACACCGTCAACGGGGATTTGTCCCGGATGCCAATAATCGTCACATAGCAATAATACGCGCATGGGTGGGTTCTCCTTACTATATTTATAGAATATACCATACTTTTTTACTACAAGTTGAAAAAAAAAGTATTAAAATGTATACACTTTAATAGTAATTCGCGCGTCTTTGTAAAAAAAATAAAAAAAAATCTCAAAACGGTCAAGCAAAACCGCACTTCCACGCCATATATACCGTCGCGTATGCGATATCAAACTTTATTTTTAAGGAGAAAAAAATGAAACAAGTTTTTGTTGGCTTGGTAGTGATTTGTTCATTACTATTTGTAATCTGCGGCTGTTCCGACGACTTTATCCTTCAAGAGGAACAGGAGTCGGAATCTTCGGACACCAATCAGAGGGAGCCCGGTAGCAATAGACCCGATTCCTCTTATGATGAGGAATCGGATGACCCTGATTCGGAGGATATCGATCAGGAAGAGGAAGATGATTTTGAACCTCCGGTATTCGCGGACTTCAATTTATTTTCCAAAAAGGAAATACGCTTTAATTTTACCGGGGCGGTTAAAAATGTTTCCTGTACTTTTACCCCGCATCAGGAAATTGAGCGTATTCAGGAGGGAAAAACCGTAAGAATCTTTTTAAAAGAAAACCTCGAATTACAAACTGAATTTATAATCGAACTTAACGCGAAAGATAATTGGGAAAATTCGTTATCCGTCGAAATTCCCCTGTTTGTAAACGACTGGATTCCAAAAATAGAAATAAATGAATTACGGGCGGTATATTCGGGTTCGACTTCACGGGTGGAATATATTGAATTCAAAGTAAAATCGGCGGGGGATTTGGAGGGATTGCGGCTTTACATAATGTGGGACGCTAAAAAACCATACTTTGACTTGCCCGCCGTTGACGTAAAGTTAGGCGAATATATTACTCTTCATATGCGTACTTTGGAAAGCGTTTGCGTTAATGAATTGGGAGAGGACCTGTCCGAATCCGCGGGGACCGACTCCTGCCCTACCGCTCGTGATTTATGGATTCCGGGTTCCGCGACAAAGTGGTTGCATAAAACCGATATTGTATATTTACAGGACGCGAACGGCGTGATTTTGGACGCGGTCATCCTGAATGAAACGCCCGCTGAAAAGTGGAGCCGGGGACATTTCGCGGAAATCGTGAAAGATCTATATAACAAGGGAGCGTGGAAATCTGAGGATGGCCAATTGCCAGGACCTTTTGACGCTGTTGATACGTCGACGATAAAATCGTCAGCTACCAAAAGCATTAGCAGATACGAAGGCAGGGAAAATACCCACAGCGCAAAAGACTGGTATATAACCGATTCAAATAAAGCGTCACCGGGATTGCCGAATAAATAAAAATGAGAAGTGAGAAGTGTCTCTGTCCGCAATCTCAGCGTGGTTTCTTGCCCTTTGCTTGTTGCACTTCTCACTTTTCATTTTTCACTTCTCACTTAACTAGCCGCCAGTAATTCGTTCATTATCTCAATACCTTGCTCCAGTTCGCCGTCAGTTATCGTGTACGGAGGCAGTAAGCGCAAAGTATTTGTTCCTGCGGACAGTAATAAAAGACCGTTTTGCTGTTTTGCGAAATCGGCTCTCGCTATTCCCGCTTTTAAAAACAACCATGAACTGCTCTCAATATCCAGTCCTAACATCATTCCCCTGCCCCGTACTTCTTTAATCTTTGGGTTCTGCTTTAACGCATTCATCAGTATCTCGCCTTTGCGGGATATTTCAGCAAGAAAGCCGGGATCGTTTACCGTCTTTAACACGACAATCCCCGCGGCGGCGGCAATAGGATTACCGCCAAAAGTGCTGCCGTGATCGCCCTCTTCAAATACTGCATAAGTTTTTTCTCCGGCTAAAACCGCGCCGGCCGGAATTCCACCGGCAAGCCCCTTTGCAAGCGTTACAATATCGGCTTTAATGGGATTGCCGTTTGTGTCCTTGTACTGTTCAAGCGCAAGGAAAGTTCCGGTTCTTCCTAGTCCGCACTGGATTTCGTCAAACATCAAAAGTATGTCCCTCTGCGCGCATAAATCCGCGGCGGCCGCGATAAATTCCTGTGACTGAGGCACTATGCCGTTCTCGCCCTGTACCGCTTCAATTAAAAGGCCTGCGACGGTATTTTTATCCAGTGTTTTTTCAAGTACGTCAATATCGCCGCACGGTATATGGATAAAACCTTCCGTAAAGGGACCAAAGTCCTTGTGGAATTTTTCCTGCCCGGTAGCGGATAACGTTGTTATTGTCCTTCCGTGAAAACTCCCCTTTAATGTGACAATGGTATGCCTTCCCGGTCCGTATTTTACAAGCGAATATTTTCTTGCAAGTTTGCACGCGCCCTCGTTAGCTTCCGCTCCCGAATTGCAAAGAAAAACTTTCTTCATTCCCGCCGGAGATGCGGCCTGCACAAGTTTTTCGGCGAAATCAACGCTTGTATCGCTTTGAAAATAATTGCACACATGAAAATATTTTCCCGCCTGCTCCGTAACAGCCCGTACAAGCGGCGGATAATTATGCCCAAGAATGTTTACGGCTATCCCCGAACTTAAATCCAGATATTTTTTTCCGTCTATATCAAAAAGCCATGAACCTTCGCCCCTTGCGAAAGTTACAGGCAGCCTGTGATATGTATTCATAAATACGCTATTCATTTATTTCTCCAATTATGTTGATAAAGAAAAATTAATTTTTCATTCGATTGTCAATTTCGGTAACTTCATCTTTTTTATCCATATATTCAAAAATTGCCCTGGATCTTTTGTACGCTTCCAATGCATCTTCATTTCTCCCTATTTTACGGTAAACATCACCCATAGCCCTCCAACTGGCGGCAAGACCGAAGGAATTTTCAATACGACGGTCAAGTGTTATCGCCGTTTCCAAAGCCTGTAACGCTCCCGCCGTATTTCCCGCCAGAGAGCGTATTGATGCAATAGTGTACCAGTCATAGGAAGCATTTTCAAGGGCCTTTTCTTTTTCATGAATTTCCAGGCTTTTCTTTATTGATTCTTCCGCTTCGCCGTATGAACCTGAAGTCCTCTGCGCAAGCCCTTTTGTCTGCCAGGAATAGGCAATAAAGAATTTATTTTTTATATTCACAATTTCCCTGTTAACTTCATCCAGTACGGCTTGAGTTGTCGTTTTTTCCAAAAAAAGATTCCCTCTTGCCTTAAAAATCTTCGCAACGGATAAAAGTTCTTTATTTCCGGATTTTTGAGCTTCCGCTATAGCATGATCCCACTCGGCATAAGCCTCATTTACCTTCCCTAAAGATAATAAAACGTTTCCGTAAGACAGACAAATCCTGATTATCAGCGAAGGATCATCCGTAAGAATCGCCATGCGTTTATATTCAATCAGGAAATTTTCAGCGTTGGCAAAATTACCCAATCCCACTTCTTTGTTGGCGGATTCCAACCCTATCTCCGCAGCTTTGCGTAAAATATTAATATCCCCTGTAATTTTTGGCGCCGTTGAACATGAACTTAAACCAAAAATTATCGATAAAATAAAAATGCTGATAACTTTATTCATTCCTGTTTCCCCCGCAGTTAAAACTTTTGATTTCTTGGACTTGCGCCGGCAGGGCCGGTTTCTTTATTTTCAGGTATGCCGCCTTTTAAAAGAGGATTATTGGCAACCGACGTTAATACATCCTCAACTTGTTTAAGCATAATATTGAGTTCATTTATCGCTGTGGCAATCTGGGGAAGCTGAGTTGGAATAAATTTACTTGTTTTGTTGAGGTTTTCAATTATACCGGCAAGCGAATTGATGGCTTCATATAAAGGCCCTTTCGCGTCAAGAATACCCGAAACTGCGCCTGTCGGGCTGGAAAGATTACCCGAAAACCCTTCAAAATTGTTTAATATCGGCTTCAACTGCCCGGTAAGATTATCAGCTAACGTTTGAAAGCTTGAGGTAATTCCTTCTATATTGCTGACGATCTGTACAAGGGCGGGCTCTCCATTCACGCCCGTAAGAGCGCTGTTAACGGTCTCAAGTATTGAATTAACCTGATTTACAATATTACCTATACTGTCGCTTGATTTTGGAATATTGGCCAGCCCATTTGCTATAAATACTTTTGCCTCAGGTGAATTTACGTTAGGAATAACGCTTCCTTCGGGAAGCTGCTCTTTACCATTGCCAGGATAAAAATTAAATGAACTTCCCAGACCGATTGGGCTTTCCATTCTTTCAACTAAAGAGCCTTCGGTAACCCTGTACGCGTATTCTTCAAAAACGGAAAAAATTATTTCCACGCGATCATCAGCGGAAAGTGAAAGTTTTTTAACGTGACCGATAGTAAACCCCTTGTGTTGAACCGCCATATTCGGGCTTATTCCTGAAGCTGACGCAAAATAAGCTTTATATTGAATGTCTTTTACAAACCAGCGCTGATTTTTACCTAACATAAAAATTACAAAAATCAAAATCGCAAGCGCAAGCAAGACAAGAGTACCTACAATTTGATCCGCAAATCTTATTGAAAATTTCATGACTCTATCCCCATTTTAACAAAATCGTTAAGCGATAAATTGCCTATTATTTGATCTTTAGGCGAATTTTTTACTACTTTACCATCAGCTATTACTATTACAAAATCGGCTAAATCCTTAATTACCCTCATATCATGGCTTACAAATAAAATCGTGGCGCCCTCACTTTGCTTTTTTCTCACAAGGGTAACAAGCCTTTCGGCGGAGTTTTCATCCATCGATTCAGTCCATTCATCAAGATACAGGAGGGACGGATTGCATAACATTGCGCGCGCATAGGCAATTAATTTTTGCTCCCCCATAGAAAGCTTTGAAGGACGTACAGCCATGTCTTTCCTGTAACCAACTTCCGTAGTTACTTCATTAATACGATCCTTACGCTGTTGTTTTGTCATATCCGGATAATGAATCTTTAACGGAAGCTCCAGTATCTGAAACAGGTCCATATTTGCCCAAAGCGCGGAATCCTGAAAAACAAAAGCGCCTTCGCGGCGGAATTCAAGGGTTTCGCTCCGGCTCATCAGCGCGATATTTTGCCCGTAATATAAAACTTCCCCGTGACTCGGCTGAAGAAGTCCTGCGGAAAGTTTTAAAACAGTGCTTTTTCCGCCTCCTGACGGCCCTATAATAGCGGTAGTTTTTCCGGGCTTATATTTAATGGAAACCCCCTGTATTATTTCCCTGCCTTCATGGTCAGAGAAATATATATCGTCTAATTCAATAATATTTTCCATTACCCTAACGCAATATAATATAAAGCTGAAATAATGACATCTACCACTATACAGAGCGCAAAAGCGCCTCCGACAGCGCGTAAACCCGCAACAGGAACTTCGGTGCTTGCCCTTTCAACTGAAAAACCTTCAATTACGGCATAAATTGAGATAATCGTTCCAAATACAATACTCTTTATTATCGAAATAATCACGTCATAAATACTCAATTGCTGCAATAAACTTGTAAAATAGTAATCCATCGGGGTTGAACTGAACAACTGTGTGACAATATAGGAACCGGCAAGCCCAAAAACGGAAAAATAAATATTCATAAGCACAAGCGAAATAGTAACGCCCAAAAACCGTGGAACCGCCAGTTGTTCAATAGGGTCAATTCCGACGGAAATATAGGCTTCTACCTCATGTGAAATAACCATTCCGGCTATTTCAGTGGCAATAGCGGTTGCCGAACGGGCAATAACTATAAAAGCGGTCAAAAGAGGACCCAATTCCCTTGTAATAATTATGATTAACAGCGTATATATAAGCTGCTGCTGGTTTATCATAGTGAGAAAAGGCACTCCGATAATATTAACAGCCGCGCCTATTGCCAGGGCCAGCAGGGTTGTAATCCCCATGGCATATACGAATGTAAAGAGAATCTGCATAATAAGAACCTTAAACGAAGCCTGCGAATGGCGGATAAAATAACCGGCTCCTTTAAGAGTCTTTGCAAAAAAACCCAATCTATATAATGTTTTTTTTATAGGCGCAACAGGGTTCCACATATTACAATTATAAACAATATTGATGAATAATGAAAGTAATCTTATGGTGCTATTTTCCCAAAATCGTTGTATAATATTCCATAAATATGCGTAAATGCGCTTTTTTCCTCTTTGGAGCATTGCTCTTGTTCATTTCCTGCAATCCATCCGGTAAAGAAATACATATAAATGCTAAACTCCGGGAATCCTATGACACGGGCAGGTTAAAAGAGATTCTTCAGTCCGCAAGAGAGAGTATTTTCCGCTTTTGGAATGACGGGCAGACTCCGGTTTTACCTCCGCCCGGTACAAACGAAGGTTTGGCTGTGCGTCTTATTGTTCACGGGAAAGACCGCGGCTGCCTTGCATGGTATAAAAACTCAGGCGATATGAATCTTTTTGCGGCATTCTGCGCCGCGGAAGCCCTAAGAGACCCGCGGTATGAGCCGCTTCGTCCTGAAGAAGCCGGGGATACGCTTGTGGAACTGCTTATTTTCGGCAAATGGGAAGATATGTCCGCCCCTGAGGACTTTATCCCCGGCAGCCACAATCTTTGGTTAGCCGACGGTTTTGAAAATACAATCCTTCAGGCGTCGCTTGTTCCTCAAAGACACTACACAAAAAAAGATTTTCTGGAAAAAATCTGCGTAAAAGCCGGGTTGGACAAAAACGCCTGGAGTGAGAACAAAAACTTGGTATGGCGGCGAAGCGCGGCAGTTTGGATTATAGAGCCGTTATAATGATTCGCCAAGAATTTCACACAAAGGGCACTAAGAAAGAGAAGAACACAAAGAGGAATCAGAGATTCTTGTTTGTAATCTTATAGTGAGGCTCAAGCTTAGCCTTAGGACAAAAACCTCTAATTCCCTCTTTGTGATCTTTGTACCTTTGTGTTCTTTGTGAGAACCTCTTTGGATTTATTCCCAAAATATACAAAAAAATAGCTGGTAATATCATGTTCCCATTCATTGGAGATTTCCCAGGAATTGGTGTGGTAGAGTATAAATGATTCAAGATTGTTTTTCCCAAGACGGTCAAGGACGAAAATTCCGGGTTTGTTATCACAGCCTGCCATATTCCAGGAAACGGTTGCGGGGTTTTTTAAAAAGGCAAGCGAATTATTATCCCTTTTTTCAGTAAGCTCCAGATTGCCGTGATGTGAAAAGTCGGTTGATATTAGTAAAAAATTTTTGCGCTTTCCCTTTTTGTCAAAAAAACTTTCCAGAGCGTCCGCAAGCAAAGCGCTCTTTGGAACATTCACCGGAGGTTCGCTTTCGCAGGCGATAACAACTACCAACGCTTTTGGAAAATATTTTTTAATATACGGCATTAATGTTGACGCGCCATGTTCAACATCGAATACCCTTTTGTCCAAACCAACATTAAGTGATTTCTCCAGTTTGCGCACGCTTTTTAGGCTTGAGTCAACACTGCCAAAACCGCTTACCCATGAACCGTCAGTCAATGAATAAGGCTCCGTTGAAAGCCCCCAATGTGAAGGGCACAGGAGATAAAAACAACGCACATCCCTCATTTTTGCAAGGCGCGAGAACCACGAATCAATATAATCATGGGCAAGAAGGTGATGGCTGACTATTCCCGCCCAGGGGAAAAATTCAGGCGGAGGGAGTTCTAGGGGCGGAGGATTAACCGGCTCGCCGTATTTCCTTTCTTTTAGGTAATGCCATGTGTGGTATATAGGCGCTTCTTCGGCTGTGCGTAAAGCCTGTTCATTCCTACTGCAGGAAAAGGAGAGGACAATAAAAACAAAGAAGACTACGCGCTTAACCGACAAATCTTATTTCGCCGATTTAATTTTTCCCTGCATCCATGAGGGAAGGTATTCTTTCATATTAGGACTTGCACTATACACTATGGCTTTCCACTGCTCATTATTAAGCCTTTTTGACATGGGGTGGGGGAATTCGTAATAGCTGAAACCGTAGCCTATCGCTATTCGTTTTCCTCCCTGTTTGTCATTCAGGGGGATATAAAGGCGGTATGGAATACCCACCGCGGTTTCCAAGACTAATTCGGTTTCCGCATTGGTAAATACATCCGCCACCAGCGCCATGCGCAGTGAATCCTTATCATCAATATAATCGCTTCTGCCTAACAAAGCTAACACAAGACGGGCCAGGGTGTTGGGAACGGTTTCAATCCATTTAAGATCGGTTACAAGCACTTCTTTATCATCCGCTTCCAGTTTGGAAATTTCCGCGGCATGTACAAATATACCATGCATACCCCCTAAAACACCGGCTGAGCTTTCGTCTAAAAAATCGTATTTATCCAATATTAAATACAACTTTTGAATCCCTATGGCTGAAGTAATCCAAAATGGCACATTCGGTTCGATATAAGGGACAGGCTTCGGTAGTGTTTTAGTTCTGAATGTCGGTTCCCAGTCTCCGCCGCCCGCGTTTTCGGCGTAACTTTGTTTTACATAAAGAATCGTATCATGCCTGAGTTCCGCCCATGTCCCATGCGCCGAGTTCATTGCCTTTAAATTCCAGCCGGGTTTCTCAGTAAAATAAAAACCCGCCCCGTTTTCAAAAAGCGCCTGGGTCCTTATCTGGTACAGGATGTTTGTATAATATGTTGAAAACCAATAATCATCCTTTATATTCGTCATATTTTGCTGTAACGAATTTAATGCTTTTTCCAATCCGGGATACTTTGTATAATCACTTGCCTTTAAAAAACGGTCTGCGGCTTTTGATCCAAAGACTTTCATGATATCAAGCCCGCTGACCATGTCACGCAAGAAAAGTCTGGGCGGAGAAACAAAATGATGTATTTCACTGTCAAGCGTATAACGCTGGCCGAATAGCCGCCATCCTGTCGGGGCAAAGCGTTCTTCCGGAGCGCTGTTGCCGTCATGAACGCCCTTGAATAAAGAAGAACCTGAAATTGCCGGAGGGCGCAGTTCTTTGTAATCTTTTGAAACAAAAGTTTCAAGTTTTGCGGAATCATTGTACCACTGCATAAAACCGGCACCCTTGATTTTATTCCAAAGCGGGGCAAGTTCATAAAAACTGATATCATCAGAGGAGCCTATAATTTCCGTAATGGGATCAAAAAGGGACTGCCAGAGCTTTTTTATTTCGGGGGAATTTTCCGTTATGTCGGTAATAAAAAGAGCCGCAGGAGCAAGTTTTTTTGCCGCTTCTCTTGCATCGCCGCTTTCTTCTCCGCCAAGGTTAAAATTAATTCTACCGAACCACATAAGGGCGCGGAAGTATGCGCCAAGTACCCCATTTTTTGTATAATGACCCCTTACTTTGTATTGGGAATAATCTTCTTTCATGCCGGGAAAAACAGCCGATTGGTTAAATCCCGACGCATTATTCATTTGTTCAATTTCTTTGACTACCTGCTGTGGATAATTACGGAGAACTTGGGCGGCATTAACATCCTTGTAAACAATGGTTTTGCCATAATCATCACTCTCCATTCTTTGGGGGGCTAAAGACAACAGGGCCTGCGCCGTTTGAAAATAAAGAATGCTTGTATTGTACACCGCGTCGGGGATTTGTCCTTTTTTCTGTTCAATGTCCTTAATATAATTATTTATCACCTTAACCAGTTGTGGGAAAAAATATTCCTCCTCGCAATACTGAAGCAGTTTGTCAAACACAAGGTGGTTTGCATGGGCGGCAAGATCGGTGGTAATAAAAACGGGTGTTATCTTGTTTCTTTCCATGTAAAGGCTTATCATATCATCCGGCGTTGTAACGGTTAGGTAATATTCCGATTGTTTTACTTCCTGAAAGGCAAGACCGTTTGTCATCAATTCTTTTTGAATGTCCTCTCTGATAGCATCGTAACCTGTAACGGGATAAAAAGCGTTGAAACTTCCGTTGTCTTTATATAACAGGGCATTCATTCTGTTTTTTTCATTGGAATCATCAATACCGTACAGATCCGACCCAAATACAATACCTTGTTTTCCCTGCCATGTTGTTTTGTAAAAAAAGTTTAAATTACCCTGAAATTTATACATTTCATTATATTCAGAATTTTTACATGTCAGTTTGTCCCCAAGTGGGATAATGGTTGCAAAGGGAATTTTTTCACCATTGGGTAATTTATCCAAATCCGCCATTGAAGAAATACTTGCCACAGGATAAAAAAGACAAACGTCGCTTCCTACAACCGCGGTATTGCCATTTGGAATGCCTCCATCGGGGATATTTATAAACGCCAATGGGTCGCCTAGATATTTACTATGCGCGCTTGTACTGAACGGCAAACTTAAAGGTTTCTCGTCTATCGGATTAATTTTATTTAGTACCTGTGTCCGCTCAAATTCGTAAGGGGTAAAGTTAGAATCATTAGAAGAGTCATTGCTATTAGACGGACTTTGCGTTACTGAACCGCTTTCGGTCTCTTGGGTATCAGAAGATTTTTCTGATTTTTTACAGGTTGTATACGTCAGACCTATAATGGATAAACTTAAAATAAACAATACATAAAAAAGTTTGCGTCTTTTCAAAAATTTCATTTTACTATCTCCATTGTATAATATTAACATGGTATCCGCTTAATGGGGTAAAAAGCAAGATAATTTACACACTTGACATTTTTTACATATTTTTATAAAAAAGAGAGACGGGGCCATTAGCTCAGTTGGTTAGAGCAGGAGACTCATAATCTCTTGGTCCGAGGTTCAAGTCCTTGATGGCCCAATGCCCGATAGACTCTTTATTAACCGCCTGTCCAATGATGAATTAGATGAAAACTCCGTTTTGGATATTTCAAACGGCGGAAAAGTATTGATTATTAGCGATCTCCACATGGGAGCAGGCTTAAGAGACGATCTTTACCATAACGGGGAATTGCTCACATATATTCTGGAGGAATATTACTTTAAAAACGGCTGGTTTTTGGTACTTAACGGCGATATTGAAGAACTACAGCGTTTTTCACTTGATGAAATAAGGGAAAATTGGGCGGGGCTTTACAGGGTATTCAATCTTTTCGACCGTGAAAAAAGGCTCTACAAAATCATAGGCAACCACGATGAACAACTTATGTTTTTACGAAACACATCATATCCGTACCCCATACATACCGTAATAAAAATAGAAACCGGAGTTATTCCGGCTTATGTGTACCACGGACATCAGTTGTCTTCGGTTTATGCCAAATTCAACTGGTTATTGGGATTGTTAGTCCGTTTTTTCCTAAAACCATTCGGTATTAAAAATATTACAGACTCCCGAAGCCCCTTTAAACGTTTTCAAATAGAAAAAATGGCCTATGCTTTTTCATTAAAAAACAACTGCCTGTCAATAATAGGGCATACCCACCGCGCCCTCTTTGAATCATTGGGACGTTTTGACTACATAAAATTTGAAATTGAAAGACTCTGCTATGACTATCCCTCCTGTACGGGAGAAGACCGAAGCCGTATAGAAAACGAAGTTACCGCCCTGAGAAAAGAATTAGGCAAATTAAAACAAAAAGAACGCCGCGACGTCCTGCGTCAAAGCCTCTACGGAGACGAACTTCCCGTCCCATGCCTGTTTAACTCAGGGTGCGCCGTCGGGAAGAAAGGTTTGACAGCCATAGAAATGACAAACGAAGACATCGCCCTGGTGTACTGGTTTGCCGAAGGAAAAAGCAAGAAATTTGTTACACGCGGCGGTTACGACATTGAAAACATCCCCGCAAGACCGTATCATAAGGCCGTATTGAATTATAACAAGCTGGATTATGTTTTCGCCCGTATTAAATTACTCGGCAACCAGTGAGGTATACTTACTTGACCCCGTTTTTACGCCGATAATAGTAGAATATGAATGCGTTATTAATTTTGTATGCGGGTAATCTGTCTGATACGGCTTATGAGAGTGTTTTTGACGGGAAAAATTCTGTCCAACTGTCTGTTGAACAGGCAAAAAAGTTCCCTGGGGTGGGAAAAACAGTCCTTTTTGCCTGCGCAGACGCGGATTTTTCCGGTTTGACGGACATTCAAGTAGAAAAAAAGGACAGATGGACAAAAAGGAGCCTGCTTGAAAGAATCAGCGAACTGCAAACGGACTTTGAGCTTATCTATTTTGCCTTCGCAGACTGCCCTTTCCTTGATCCTGTCCTTGCAGGCAAATTGGCGGAAAGGCACATCCGGGGCGCGGCTGAATATTCCTACGCCGACGGTTTTGCCTATGGTCTTGCGCCTGAAATTCTCTCTCCCGGAACAGCCGGTATTTTGGCAAAAATTCTAGGCGGCGACGACGGTCATGCGGAAAGGGATATTCTTTTTTCCGTGATTCAAAAAGACATAAACGCCTTTGATATTGAGACTGAAATTTCCTCAGTAGACCTTCGCTGTCACAGAATTAACCTTTGCGCGGATACCAAACGCAATTTATCGCTGCTTAAAAATTTTATTTCCGTCGTCAAAGACAAATTCCCTTCCGCCGCCGAAGTGGAAAGCATAGTTGAAAATCAGCCGCAAATATTAAGAACGTTACCTGCTTTTTACCCTATTCAAGTCTACGGCGGCTGTCCTCAAAAATGCTCAATATGCCCCTACCCTCAGTTTACCGACGCGACCGGACGCAAAGACTTTATGGACGGCGAAAAATTTAAATTACTCCTGGACAAAATCACAGCTTTTTCAGGCGACGCTGTAATAGACCTTTCCCTCTGGGGCGAATTAAGCCTTCATACTGAAAAAATGAAACTAATAGAAGAAGTTCTCTGCCGTCCTGAATTAGCCTTGATTATTGAAACTTCCGGTATCGGCTGGAAAAATGAGGAAATTGAAAAATGCGCCGAATTGTGCGGCAGTCTGGAAAAAAGCGCAGTTGTTAGAAAAAACGCCCTTGCCCCCCTGTCCTGGATTGTATCACTTGATACTTCCGATCCTCAACGCTATGCGGAACTGCGGGGAGCGGGTTTTGCCGAGGCGGAAACTTTAACAAAGAAACTTTTTTCACTGTTTCCAAACGACTGCTATGCGCAGGCGGTGCGCATAAAAGGAGCGGAAGACGATACGGAAAAATTTTATCGTTACTGGAAAACTACTTCTCCAAAAAACGAGAAAAATATTATTATCCAAAAGTACGATGATTTTTGCGGCATCCTTGAAAAAAAACAGGCTTCCGACATATCGCCTGTTATCCGACAACCGTGCTGGCATATTATGAGGGACATGCCTGTTTTAATAAACGGGGACGTTCCCGTGTGCCGGGAAAATCTTTCGGTATTAAAGGACGAAAAAAAGGATATACTTGGAAACGTATTTGCGGATTCTCTTGAAGACATCTGGCAAATAGGGGACAAGTATTATAGGGAACAATGTATGAAAAAATACGCGGGGATTTGCGCGGGGTGCGATGAATACTATACCTACAATTTTTAATGAAAAAATAACCTCATATACCGCCGTGGGAAGCAAGGGACGCAACGCGTCAACGGGCATTTCCGCCGTTGTTTTAAACCGTCCCGGGCAGTATCAGCCAAGAGCATTCTTTTCTGATCTTGAAAATACCGGTTTTGATAATGTAATATCCATTGAATCCTGCGCTCCTCATTACGACATAGAGGAACTTTCCGGGCGTTTTCCTTTTGTACGCTTTATTATGCCCGAAAAAGAATTAAACCTTGGCGAACAGATTAACCTTGCCGCTTCTGAAATTGAAAGCCCGCTTTTTTATGTCCTTCGCAGCGAAATGAAAATAATTGCCGGAGGAACGGCAAAAAGGATGGCGGAAAGGTTAAGCGTAATTTCTGAAAACAAAAATAACTCCGAAACCGGGACTGGTTTTAAGAGACTCTGTACCGTACCTATGATAATGAATTCAAATTATGAGATATTACCGTCGCTTATAGCTCCAATGACATACCGCAGTAAAATGAAGCCTATTTTTCTGGAACCGCAGAACGAAGGCGATTTAAGCTTGTACCCATTTGACGGAGCCGGTATTTATGACAGAAAGCGGTTTATTCATACGGGCGGTTTTGACATAACGCTGAATAACTCGTTTTGGCAGCTAATGGACTTTGGTTTCAGAGCGCGTCTTTGGGGAGAGGAAATCGCCCTATGCCTTCAATTAAAACTTTCCTATAACGGGGAATTACCCGCGGAAGACATTACCGTAGAAGAAAGCTACAGGCGGTTTTACATGAAAAATCTTGCTCCCATTTTCAGAAACGATTATGCCCATCTTCCTTTTTACCGTTTTCCTTCTTACCTGTTAAAATCCAAAGATGATTTTCTTTCTTCATGGGAAGAATTCAAGGAATGCAGAAAATGGGTAATAAAAAACAAATTCAGGTGGACATGTGACGCCCGGGAAGTAACAAGACACTGGGATTCACCGTCGGAAAAAGCGGGGCAGAATTGACAGCCATTGTATTACAGGCAAGAATAGATTCTTCAAGACTGCCGGGAAAATCCCTTCTCCTACTGGACGGAAAACCGCTTATATTTCGCGTAATGGAAGCGTTAAACAATATTCCGTCCGAGCTAAGAATACTCGCCTGCCCTGAAGATTCCCTTTCTTCATTCACGCCTTTGGCGCAGGAAGCGGGTTTTCAAATATTATCAGGACCCAAAGATGACGTTCTTGAACGTTACTGTCTTGCAATCCGCAAATATTCAATAAACAGGGTAATCAGGGCGACAGGCGACAACCCCTTTGTATTTGCCGACGCGGCCGTTTCCATTAACACCGAAGCTTTATCTCATAATGCAGATTATGCCGGTTACACAAAACTTCCTTACGGCGCTGGAGTTGAATCCGTCGCCGCTTCGGCCCTCCTTCGCGCCGCAGATGAAGCTAATCTTCCCTCTGAGCGCGAACACGTTTGCCCTTATTTATACAATCATCCTGAATTGTTCTCCGTTTACCGTCCCGGCGCTCCCGCCTGTTGGCATTATCCTGATTTCCGCATTACAGTAGACACCCAGGAAGATTATAACCGCGCGGTAAAATTGTACTGTGCGTTAGAAAACGCGCCAAACAGATACCACGGAAGCACAATTATAAAAAAATACGCGGAGATATTCATTAAATGAGCCAAGCGGCGATATTGATCGTCCCCTGCTGTGAAGAAGGCCGCGGCGGCGGACACATAAACAGATGCGGTACGCTGGCAAAAAATTTACGCTCAACAGGACATGAAGCTTACTTTTACTTACAGAAAAAAACTGAAAAAATCACCAATCTTCCGCAATTAAAAAATTTTAACGCGTCCTGGATTATTAACAGCGAACAAATAAACCGCCCTTTTGATCTCGTCATTTTAGACCGTTTTCAAACCCCTTGTGACGAACTTCTGCGCTGGAAAAAGCTCGCCCCGGTAGTCGGTATTGACGAAGGTGGCCCCTGTCGCGATTACTTTGATTTTCTCATAGACATACTAATCCCTGAAAATTTTGAAAAACCTTCCGCTAACATCACTTCCTGCGGATTACTGGATCTGCCCCAAAAAAGAAAGACCGAACAATATGCAAATAATACTAAATTAAAAATTTTAATCAGTTTTGGACAGGAAGACGCGGCAGGGCTGGGACATTCGGCAATTAAGAAACTTGCCAAAATGAATTTAAAAGAAGCGGATATTACCTTATTAAAAGGCGGATTAAATAATACCGAATACCAAATACCGGATTATGTAAAAACGTTAGACTCCATACCGAATCTGGCGGATCATCTTTATGAATACGACATTGTAATAACCCACTACGGTATCACAGCCTACGAAGCGTTATACGCGGGAACGACAGTTTTACTAGACCACCCCACTCCTTATCATAAAAAGATCGCTAAAGCCGCAGGTTTTTCTGGTATTAACAAGATTAAGAATTTTACCACGAACCCGCTAAATAAAAGCACGGCGAAGCCGTGTAGATCATTAATGCCGCACAGCGTAGCACCAATAAATGCCGCTTTATACAATAAAGCAAGGTCACCTTTAGGTGACCGACAGTGCGCCCACGAACCAAAAGAAGAAAGTCTTCCCAATTTAATCAACTCATTTTCCCCGCAAGTGAACCGCTCCTGCCCCGTTTGCGGCGCAGACATACCGTCACGCAGTTTGACCCGTTTCCCTGAGCGAACCTACCGCCGTTGTTCAAAGTGCGGCGTAATATACATGGACAGAACCTGTCCGCCGCCGATTGAGTACGAGAGAGAGTATTTTTTTGAATCGTACAAAAAGCAATACGGCAAAACCTATTTGGAAGACTTTCCCAATCTTGTTGCTATGGCAAAACGACGCATTAGGCATATTTCCCAAATACTTCACACAAAGGACACAAAGGGACGAAGAGCGCAAAGGGAAGAGAAAAGCGGGGATTCTCCCCTACTTCTTGACATTGGCTGCGCTTACGGGCCGTTTCTTGTCGCCTCAAAAGAGGAAGGTTTTTTACCGTTTGGAATTGATCCGGCGGGGGATGCGGTGCGTTATGTGCAAGAAACACTCAATATATCCGCCGTTCAAGGATTTTTCCCAAACTGCCAACTCCCCACTCCCACCTCCCAACTCCCCACCCCCCACTCCCAACTCTACGACATAGTAACACTGTGGTATGTTATCGAACATTTTAAAAACTGTCTTCCCGTATTAGCCGAAATAAAAAAACTGTTAAAACCCGGCGGGATTCTTGCGTTTTCAACACCTTCATTTTCAGGGATCAGCGGGCGCAAATCACTTCGCAAATTTCTGGAAAACAGTCCCGCCGATCACTTTACAATCTGGTCGCCAAAAATGTGTAAAAAAGCGCTTGCCCTCGCGGGCTTTAAAGTAAAAAAAACAGTGATAAGCGGCTGCCACCCGGAACGTTTTCCGCTCCTGGGAAAATTCGCAAAGGGTAAAAAAAATCCTTTGTATTGGATATTTCTGGTTATTGGTAAAATTTTCGGCTTGGGCGACACTTTCGAGGTTTACGCGAAAAAATTATAAAGACAAGAGTTCACGGGCGTTTATTGGTGTTACGTTATGCGGCATTATTGATCAAGAGGGGAACCTGCGAACCTTCGGTTCGACGCCGCTTTGCGGCTCGGTTGAGGTTCTGCACGGTTTGAGACCGTGCGGTTAATTAACGTGTGTGAAAATTTTTAAAAAAATGCCTATGACCAACACAGAGGCATCAGTCATAGACACTTAATATTTTTTAATATAAATACAAGTCAAACGGATAAGACTGCCCTTTTTGGCGCTCATAACGTTCTGTCTGTATATGATGTTTTACTGGAAATAAAACTCTAATTCAAAAGTAGCTCCGCCATATATTGTCATTGCAAAAGTAATAACACCGGGTTTAGCGGTAACATCATCGGGCAGGGTAAATACCAACTCTTCACCAACGGTAAAAGGACCGTCATACATTTTGTCCATAAGTTTTTTTCCGGGTGTCGTTAAAAAACTTTTTGGGTCGTTCGGGTTGCCCAGAGTAACACCAAACATTTTACCATGATCCCAGCGGAATTTACCCGTCATAGAACGAATTTTGATAATCAGGGTTTTTTGCCCATTGTAGGGAATATCTCTCAGGTATATCGCTCCCATGTCCTGAATCAAGCCGCGCGCTTCCAAAATATTGGGTGCGGTTACTGTGTACTTAATAGACTTACTAAAAGCGTCTCTTAAGGTAGCCGGTAATTGAAGCGGGGTTCTTGTTTGCGCAAAAAGAGCGGTCCCTATTACAGCCGTAAAAAGAACAATTGCAAGAAATAATCTCTTCATAATATCCTCCAATAAAAGAATAACCGGCAAATCAGAAAAGATAACATCTTTCCGTCCGCCATACGGCAAGGCACGAAATGTCCGGAAATACTTTTTTCTAATTAAAAATTATAACACCTATGTTAATAATTGTCCAGTTTTTTTTATTCCCTATTCCCTATTTCCTATTTCATGTTATATAAGTAAATATGAAAGAAAAACTAATTATCCTTGGCGCCGGAGTAATGCAGGGACCGGTTATTAATATCGCAAAAGAACTGGGGTTCTATGCTATCGCTCTGGACGGCAGTTCTTCCGCGCCGTGCGTTTCCCTGGCGGATCAATTTGAACAAATTGATTTAAAAGATAAAGAAGGGATAGAAGCGTTTGCCCGCTCAATTCAAGGAACAACAAGCCGCCTTGGGATAATGACCGCTGGGACTGATTTTTCCGCCAATGTCGCATGGGCAGCGGAAAAATTAGGGTTACCCGGCATCCCCTACGAATCCGCCCTTAATGCGTCAGATAAATCAAGAATGCGCGAATGTTTCAAAAAAGCCAATTTGCCCTCCCCCGATTTTATCACCATTACCGCAACAGACTTGCCTCTTCCTTCCCTCTCCCCAATCCCCAATCCTCACTCCTCATTTCTCATTCCTCACTCCTCATTTCTCATTTCTCACTCCTCACTTCTCACTTCTCACTTCCCCCTTGTGATCAAACCCGTAGACAACATGGGAAGCCGGGGCTGCCGCCGCATTGACAGCGCCGAAGAATTAAATGAGGCGGCAAAAACCGCCATTGGCTTTTCACGTTCAGGCCGCGCAATTTTAGAAGGTTACATGGAAGGACCCGAGTTTTCTGTAGACGCAATTGTCTACCACGGAGAAATCACTATCTGCGGTCTTGCGGACAGGCACATTTTCTTTCCGCCGTACTTTATAGAAATGGGCCATACAATGCCGACCGTAATAGAAGAAGAAAAACAAGCCGCTATTCTTGACACATTCCGTGCCGGAATTCGCGCTCTTGGGCTTGCCGGAAAGGAAAACATAGGAGCCGCAAAAGGAGACATTAAGCTGACTGCCAAAGGACCTATGATTGGAGAAATCGCGGCGCGTCTTTCAGGCGGTTATATGTCGGGGTGGACATACCCCTATTCATCCGGCGCACTGCCAATTAAAGGCGCTATTCTTGCGGCTATGGGACGCAAGCCGGAAGGACTTACCCCTGTTAAAAAATGGACGTGCGCCGAAAGGGCATTTATCTCTATCCCGGGAACCGTCAAACAAATAGCAGGCGTAGAAAAAGCCAAAGCCGCAAACCACGTCAATGACTTTTTCCTGCGAATAGCGGAACCTCAACCGAGCCTGCAAGGCGAAGGTTCCCCTCTTAAAGGCAGTAAAGTCTCCTTCCCAGAAAACAACGTGACAAAATGCGGCAATATCATCGCCTCAGCCGGGGACAGGGAAACCGCAATGCAAGCCGCGGAAACCGCCGCCCGCTCAATCCTTATCAGGCTTGATCCGGTAGACCTGGAAACAAAATCGTTTTTGTCATCAACTTCCGTCTTCCCGCCCGACGCCTTCCAATTAACCGACGAATTAAAGGAAGCTCTTTCCCAAATCCCCGACTTCCCCAATCCTCCCTCCTCACTTCTCACTTCTCATTCCTCACTTCTCTCTCCCCACCTCCATCCCTTCCCGGCCTTCACCTCCTCAGGTCTAAAAGACTACATGGGCAGAAGCGTTGAAGAAGCCCTTAATGCAGTCCGATTATTGACAGGTTTTCCCATTCCAGTAACCTGCGAAAATGCCGAAAATATAGTAAGACTTGGCAGATCATTCTGGAGCGCGTTTATCCGCGGCTCCTATCAGGGCGCGGTCTATTACATTGATAATTTGGGAGTGGAAAGTGATTCAAAATCACAGTGATAATAGAATATTAAAATCGTTCTTTGTTTTATTTATTTTCATTATTCAATGTACATTGCTTTACGCCTTCTCTCTTGACGAAACATTAAATACCATAAAATCCATATCTCCGAATGAATCCGTACAATTCCGCTGGGATCCTTTATTCCGGGACGGAAGTTTCAACCTGGGCTGTCATTACGGGACGTTTTCAGTCGCAAGCCGCGAAGGAGAAACTGGGTTTCTTGTATTTGACAACCGCGAGCTTTTTAATGTCCCACTGCCGTATAACAGCAACGGAAATCTGGTATTTCCTGAAAACTTTGTTTCCACCCTTAAAAACGCGTTTTTACGCTTCCATGAAAACGATATGCTGCGTTTCTACATCGCGGCTATTATCATCGATCCCGGGCACGGCGGAAAAGATTCGGGAGCGGTAGGGAATTTAAACGTCAATGGAAAAAACGTTAAAATTTATGAAAAAGACATTACTCTAAAAACCAGTCTTGCGTTAAGGGACAGGCTTATTAACGCGTATCCCGAAAAACGTATTTTAATGACCAGAGACACCGATACTTTCCCCACCCTTGATCAGCGCGCGGAAATGGCCAACGCCGTAACGGTTAAGGATAATGAGGCAATAATCTTTATATCAATACACGCCAACTTGAGCGCTAATTCCAACGCGCGCGGTTATGAAGTTTGGCATATAACATCAGGACAGCGCAGATCCCTTTTGGACAAATCAAGGCATAATTATTCTTCCGATATAAACGCGATATTAAACGCGATGCTGGAAGAAGAATATACGACGGAAAGCATACTTTTGGCGGATTCCATACTTGCCGGTCTAAAAAAAACATTCGGCAGCACAATGCCTTCCAGAGGCCGAAAGGCAAACGACTGGTTTGTAGTAAGGAACAGCAGAATGCCCGCAGTTCTTGTTGAACTTGGCTTTATATCCAACCAGCAGGACGCGCTTTTTATGACCAGTGAAGACGGCTTGAATAAATTTACAGATTCATTGTACAATGGAATTGCCAATTTTATTGGTATCTTTGAGCACTAAGGAAAGGTTCTATAAGCGCAATGAGTTCAACGGTAAAACTACGCCTTTTATTTATCGCTATTTTAGCCATTGCGGCACTGTCAGAATTTTTCATTTTAGGGCTTGCAAGAAGAACTTTTGTGTTTTATACTATTAATGAGAGAGTTATATCCGTAGAAGACCGGATGCTAAAGCGTTCAAAATCACGGGAGGATGATATTATCCGTTATACGGATGAAATGCTTTTGGGACCGGTTGCTCCTGATTTATTACCTCTTTTCCCCAGGGAAACGAGGCTTAAATCGTTATTATACCGAAATGGGGTGGTTTTTGTTGATTTTTCAGCCGATGCCGCCCTGCCGCCCGTAGAAGGGGGAAGGACGATTGATAATTTCCGTACCTTCCATGACGGTATTTTAAGGAATTTTTCGTATGTAAAAGACGTGCGTTTTTTCATTAACGGAAACGCGGTTTACATTGAAGAATTTTGGCCTGAAACGGTTGTAATTCATCAAGAATTTTCCGATAATTAAAAATAAAGGAAAATTCAAAAATATTGAAAATTTAATGTTTTGTCGTTGACAAAATATTAATAATTTTATAAAATGAGGACTAACAAAATTTTTGAAAGAAGTGATTTAAAGGAGCTTTACATGAAAAAGATGCTCATTCTAGTCGTAATTGCGATGATTGCGGTTCCGTTGTTTGCGGAGGAAGGCGTGTTGATCGACTTCACTACCCTTAAAGCGGATATTCATGTCAATAGTAGTACTAATGACACCGGTGACACGCCCAACCAAAACCGTCAGACATTGATGGATTTTGCTTCTGTTGCAGGCGGCAGTTTCACACCCCAGCAAAAGAAGTTTATGACAACATCGCTGGCTATTAAAAACTGGGAGGTAGTTCTTGCGTCTTCATCAAGGACGGTTCAGAATACTACCCTCAGCTTTACAAGAGAAGCCAAATCCAAGGAATATGAGACTGTAATGGGAGTCAGGATTCGTTTCCCGATAGAACCGTTCAATTCTTGGGCGATGATTAAACCGCCGTTTGATATTCCTGCCTATGAAAGCACAACTGTCGGCAATGACGGTACTATTACCCCAATGGACAGTAAAGAGGGCATAACTACCCTTAAGAGCCGTTTTGAATCCCAGGAACAGGGAAAACCGGCCTTTGGCGTTATCAAGAATGTCGGAGTTATCAGAGAAGTAAAAGTAAACGTTTACGGTCTTAATTTCCCGCATGGTCTGTCAACAATCCTTATTGACAGTCAGGGAAATCAAAAAACTGTTTTCATGGGCTTCCTTAAGTTTGACGGCTGGCAAGAACTTATTTGGAGAAATCCGGCTTATTTACAGGAAATCAGAAGCCGTGATCTTAGAATTGTCCCCCTCTATCCTTTTAATACCCCCTTTATTAAATTCGGCGGGTTCCTCATCCAGCGCGATGCGGCAAATGATGGCGGAGATTTTGTTACCTATTTTAAAGATGTAGCCATTATTTACGACTTGGCGGCTCTTGATACCGAACGCGACATTAATGATGAATCGATCTGGAATATCATTCAGACTCGTGAAGAACGCCGCAAAGTTTGGGAAATGGAACGTTTTGGACAGACTCAGGTTCTTCGTTATCTTGAACAATCCAAACAAGCTACAGAACTTCCGTTTGACGATCCTAAACGGGAAGAGCAGCAGAAATAAGGATTCTTAAGAAGGATTTATAAGTCTTTCTTTAGTAAAAAGCTGTCTGGGACAAATGTTTCAGACAGCCTTTTTTTTATAAACATATGAAAAAAATTAAAGACAAAGAAAATCATTCTCCTACTCCTGAAAAGAACAATTTAAAAAAAGAATATGACCGATATTTTGAAATTCGCAATTTAATTGTTAATGACCTAAAAGTAATGACAGATAATATTCTTACCTCTCTGGATTCCAATCCTGTTGTAAGCGGCAGAATTAAAAATTTTACAAGCTTTTTTTCCAAATACATACGCCTTTTAAAAACAGGCGAGAAAAATCCCCGAATTACAGACCTTTTTGGCATTAGGGTTATATGCCCGTTTATAGAAGATTTGCAGACAGCCGAAGAGTTATTCAAAAAGAACTTTGAAATTATTGAACGCGAAGTAAAGGGGCATTATTCTTTTAAGGAATTCTGTTATGAATCGACTCACTTTTTAATAAAAATACCTAAAGTCCTTATTGACAAATACGGGGATCCCGGGACTGACATAGCGGAAATACAAATACGTACCATTTTGCAGGATGCATGGGCTGAAGTTGAACATGAACTTGTTTATAAAGCCGAGCTTAACCCTTTTGACGAGCCTATGAAAAGAAAACTTGCGGCTGTTAACGCAAGCCTTTCTTTGGCGGATATGATCTTTCAGGAGATAAGAAGTTATCAAAGACATTACAGCAAGGAAATGAGTAAAAGACGGGAGAGTTTTTATCAGAAGATTGAAGAATCGACAGATGATCTTCTATTTGAATCAGAACAGCCAAAGACAGTTTCTCCCTTTATCGAAAACAACAGCCTAACAGCGTCTGATTACAACAATTCAATTGATGATTTATTGGTTAAAGCCCTGTCCGCCCACAACCAGAACCGTTTTAACGAGGCAATCAGTCAATATACAAAAATTTTAGAGCTAAAGCCAAATGACAACAATATCCTGTCTGTTATTTATAAACACCGAGGAATGGCAAACTTTGCCTGTTCCCGCTATAACGAAGCCATAGAAGATTTTACCAACTCGCTTGAATTTGACAAAACATCGTATAAAGCGGCTTATTACCGGGGCGTAGTTTATTCAGTTATCAAACAGTACTCTCAGGCAATAGATGACTACACTCTTTCACTGTCAATTAATCCGTATCAGCCGTACTGCCTTTTCAGGCGCGGACAGGCCTATTACCACATTGGCGATTATCCCCAGGGACTGTCTGACTGCGAAAATTCCCTCGCCCTGGAACCAAATAACAAATCCGCTTCCAAATTTAAAGAACTCCTTCTTGAGAAACTAAAAATGTAGCATTAGCTCTTACTCTTATAATGTATTGCTTTTATAAATAATTTTTTTTATAATGATTTCACGGTCGAGTAGCTCAGTGGATAGAGCAGTTGCCTTCTAAGCAACTGGTCGGGAGTTCGATTCTCTCCTCGATCAATCTTTACGCAAGATAACACACAAAGAACACAAAGTAAGAGAAGATCACAAAGAGAAACAGGGATTATTGTCCGAAAGATATACGTGAATATCACGATAAGATAACGGACAAAAACCCCTGATTTTCCTTTGTGAGCTTTGTGCCTTTGTGTTCTTTGTGTGAACCTCTTATCCAAATCCTACAGCAAGCTCTGCATTGTTAGAACCATCGTGAAGAGGGCTACGGTTTCAATAACGCCGATGGCGGAAACATACTGGGCAAAGCCTTTTCCGGTTTCAGCCAGAGCATCGGCGGCGCATGCGCCTGCTTTTCCCTGGAAGACGGCGGAAAACGCGATGGCTACCGCTGACGCGATACTAAAACTAAAGTTCAGCCAACTGTAATTACCGGAAGCCGACGCGGCACCCTTTATAGCGCCCATCATAATGTAAGCGTAAAAAACCTGCGTTAACGGAGCGCCGATAAATACCAGCAGCGTCATGGGAGCGGGTTTATTTGTTAAATAGCACTTTTTCCATGCGCCAACGGCCGCCTGTGCGGCGGTACCAATACCGAATCCTGAGCCAACGGCCGCAATACCGAGAACCAACCCGGCTCCTAATAATCCTAAATTCATACTTCTCTCCTTACTAAATATTAAATTTTCTTTTCTTTAAAAGGCTTATAAGCCGTGCCTGACCAGGCAAGACCCACATGCCCTGAAAATTCCAATGTGTTAAGACGCACTCCGTGAACCAGCACCGATAATACGTTAAGCACCATGTTTAAGCCATGTCCGAAAATCAGCAGTATAATTCCCGCGAAAATTAAAAAACCGCCAAGCATAGGACCTGCCATGCCATTTATTGTTTGCGCGATAGCCGCTCCGGCAAGTCCTACCGCCCAAAGCCTGATATATGACATTATATCAGAAAATACATTTACTACTCCAAGAACAACACTAATGAAATTTTGACAACTGGTTAATATTGATTTTAATACACTGCCTTCATATGAGGAGAATATAAAACTTAAGAAGAATCCGCCGCCAATTAAATATATTGTTATTGGCATGGGAAAAATAGAAATTGGCCTGTCAGGAGTGCTGACAATCAGGAACAGTACTACATTATACATTCCCAATAGCATTCCGATTGTTCCCAATTCTCCGAATATTTTTAATGATTTGCATTTAAATATTACAACAATGTGCGCGATTATTAAATGTACTAACGCAAGGGAAAAACAGAATACTTGCAAATTTTGACTTACTATCGCATCGTCCGTTTTTGCCGAAGAAATATAAGACAGTGAAATATCTTTTAAGAAATCAGGCAGATATTTTGTATCCATAGCGAACCATGAACATGTCAGTACGCCCCATAATGTGTTAAGCAGACCCAGTAATAAAAGCATTTTTATCGGAGTGGAGACGGCCTTTTTATTTTTTAACGTGAGAATAATGCCGATTAACGCCATAGTTGTAATAATAAGACCGTATGCCGCATCCCCAAAGAGCATTGCAAAGAAGATACAAAAAAAGGTTAGAAAAATCGGCGATATGTCAACTTCGCGGTATCCGGGATTAATGTCAAGGAAGTTTGTAATGGGGTTAATCAGTTGTACAAACTTGTTATTCTTTAATTTGGTCGGTACAAATTCATCGGTTTCAGGCGGTTCTTCGGCGGATAACGCCCATCCGTTTTCGGAGGCGACTTTTTTTACAAGTCCAAGATCTTCCGTTGGCACATAACCCGTAAGCCAGCAAAGCCCTTGATTGGAAGGAAGATCTTCAACTTTATTAAGGCCTGCAACCGCCGTTTCAAATTCAAGATCATATTCAACCTGCTCCATTTCCTTTAACAAAGCCGGTTTACGATCCGCATATTTTTTTAATTCTTCGTCTATTTCATGTAATTCATGATTTAGTTTTTCAATTTCTTCCTTGCATTCGTTTAAAGATTTTTGCGGTAATTGAAACAGAGTAACACCCGGTATCATTTTTTCAAAAACCATTATGCGCGCAATAGATTTGTCGTTTTTAATTTTGATATACTGAATATCTTTATCCAAACGGTTAAATAAATCCATAGGCAATTCATAAAGATAAACAGGTATTGTTTTTGATATTTCTTCAATTATTGACGGGTCAAAATTTCCCCATCCTTCTATGCGTAAAATCTCCCTGCCGATTATAACTTCTTTTTCTTTTATCGCTTTACGTTCATCGCCTAATTTACTCATTAAATCGGGAAGATAAGGTCTTGGTTTTGCTTTCACGGCGTCAATTGAATACGGCGATTCATCGTCCGTACCGTAAATATCTTCGGCTCTTCTTCCCCTGTGAAGCCCGATTGGTTTTTGTCTGCGTTCAATTAACGGACCGTCGTCTATTTTATGGTCACGGGGTTTCTTCTTTGGAACCTTAAAATCCTGAATTAAGCCTATCGCGTTTTCCACTTTTATTTTTCTTTTTAACGCGCTTGAATTAGAGTCTAAAGGAATATTTCTTTTTTCAAGATGCACAACTCCCGCCGCACGAAGTTTCTTAAGAGATTCCTCATTGGATTTATCCTGTACCAAGAGGCATACTTTCTTCATCGGTACAATCATAACCGGACCTTCCTTTTCATCATTGTTTGCCCGCCAATCCGCTCTTCGCGATTTTGCCCCGTACGACGGCCGCCGTCTGCTGGTCGCCTAAATAAACCTGAATCTTTTTAATATTGTTTCTTGATTCGGGGATTTTTATTTTTTCAAAAAGATTAACGCGCTGGGTTGTCGTGCGCAGTTCTTTATCAAGCCTTCTGCGCTGTTCTTCTACAATATCCATTTCCATTTGCAAAAGGAGCGCTTGTTTCATGCAGTCAACTGCCAAATCAAGCCAAAGCGGCGTTTTCAAAAAATCATAGGTAGCAATTTCAAAATCCGCGCCTTCAAAAACAGGAATTGAAACTCCGGCGATATTTCCGTGGCTTGTCCGTACGTCCTTAATTTTTAATATATCTTTTGTAAAAACTCCCGTTTCCCCAAAAACGCCGATCCATGACTTAAATGATTCGTCCAACTGTTCTTCAGATATCTTTAATTCTTTTAACCGCGCGTCTGTAAGTCTGATTTCTCCCTGTAACTGCTGTTTTTTTAACATCAGCGTAGGCAGATAACGCCTGTACATTTTAAGAGAATCTTTTTGTTTTTTCAGCTCATTCTTTGTGAGCTTAATTTTTGCCATACTACCCTATTCTTTTTTCGGCCAGAATTCATTAATCAATTCCGTGCGCAAGCCTGTTTCTTCTTTGTTAAAACAATCCGATAAAATTTCCCAGCCTAAATCCAGCGCTTTTTCAAGCGGAATATTGACTGAAAGATCCATCATTCTTTTTTCAAACTGGACGCCGTATTTTAAAAGTTTTTCGTCCCATGGTGTCATGATAAAGCCCATTGCCTTTTTTTCCAGAGTGTCACGGAATGCGGAATAAAGTTTGATCATACCGTCCATAAGGGCGCGGTGGTCTTTGCGCGTTTTGCCGTTAACCTGTTGTTTAAGGCGCGAAAGGGAACCAAACGGTTCAATGCGTCCGTTTTTAAGATAATACTGGCCTTCAGTAATGTAACCGGTATTATCAGGCACCGGGTGGGTAACGTCGTCGCCGGGCATTGTCGTGACTCCAAGAACCGTAATTGAACCCGCGGTTTCAAAGTCAACCGCTTTTTCATAACGGCTTGCAAGCTGGCTGTAAAGGTCGCCGGGATAACCGCGGTTAGAAGGAACCTGCTCCTGAATAATGGAGATTTCCTTCATCGCGTCGGCAAAGTTTGTCATGTCAGTCAAAAGAACAAGCACGTCCTTGCCCTGCAAGGCAAACTGTTCCGCGACGGCGAGTGACATATCGGGTATCATTAGGCATTCAACCGTAGGATCGCTTGCGGTGTGAACAAACATTACGGTACGCGCAAGAGCGCCGGCGTTTTCCAGCGTATCTTTAAAGTTAAGATAGTCGTCGTACTTTAAGCCCATTCCGCCGAGGATGATTACGTCTACTTCCGCCTGCATTGCGATACGCGCAAGAAGCTCATTGTACGGTTCGCCGGAGACTGAGAAAATCGGCAGCTTCTGAGAGACGACCAATGTGTTAAAGAGGTCGATCATCGGAATACCGGTGCGGATCATTTTGCGCGGAATAATGCGCTGGGATGGATTTACGGAGGGGCCGCCAATGGGAATTTTATTTTCCGTTAATTCGGGGCCGTTATCGCGCGGCTTGCCTGAACCTGTGAACACCCTGCCCATCAGGTTTTCGGAAAACGCCACCTGCATGGGGCGGCCCAAGAAGCGGATTGTATCGCCTGTTGAGATACCGCGGCCTCCCGCGAAAACCTGAAGCGATACCGTATCACCCTGAAGCCTGTTTACTTCAGCAAGAGAAGTGCCGAATACCGTATCGACTTCCGCCAAGTCGCCGTAACGAACGCCGTCCGCCTTGACTGTGATAACGCTTCCTGTTATTGATTCAATCTTACTATATACCTTGTTCATAATTCCCACCCTAATAAATAATTTTTTCGGCTGTTTTATCAAGACCCTTTGATTGACTCTTTACCGCCGATTCAATTTCAGTTTCAAGGGTGTCAAAACGCTCACTCTTCCACTTGCTGCCGTTATAATCCAGGAATTTTTGCCTGAGTTTGTTAAACCATGTACGCGCTTCATTCTTGTCCGTGAATGTAAATATAGAACCAAGAATAAACAGCAATTTGGCAAAAACATATTTTTGTCTTTCAGGTTTGACCGCCGCGTCTACTTCGTCAAATGAGTTTTGCTGGAAGTATACGGAGTCTATTAAGTCGCCCTTTAAGAAAATAACATAGTCTTCGATGCTTGTTCCTTCTTCGCCGACAACCTTCATCATTTGTTCAACTTCCGCGCTCCGGCGCATAAACCCATGCGCGTAGGCGACTTTTTCGCTTTCGATAATTCCCTTGTACTTTGACCATGAATCAAGCGGGTGAATGGCAGGGAACTTACGCGCGTCTGAGCGTTCGCGTGAAAGACCGTGGAACGCGCCTACGACTTTCAATGTCGCCTGCGTTACAGGTTCTTCAAAGTTACCGCCCGCCGGGCTAACCGTTCCGCCGATTGTGACGGAGCCTAAACCGCCGTCGCGCAGGCGTACGATACCGGCTCTTTCATAGAAACTGGCAATTGTCGATTCCATGTAAGCGGGGAACGCTTCTTCACCGGGGATTTCTTCCAAACGCCCTGACATTTCGCGCATTGCCTGCGCCCAGCGGCTTGTGGAGTCCGCAAGCAACAGGACGTTCAAGCTCATCTGCCTGTAATACTCGGCGAGCGTAACCGCCGTATAAACGGAAGCTTCGCGCGCGGCGACTGGCATTGAAGAAGTGTTACAAATAATGATTGTCCTTTCCATGAGGGAGCGGCCTGTTCTTTCGTCTTTTAATTCGGGGAATTCTTTTAAGGTTTCCACGACTTCGCCGGCGCGCTCACCGCAGGCGGCTACAATTACTATATCTACGTCCGCAAAACGGCTTGTAATCTGTTGAAGGACTGTCTTGCCCGCGCCGAAGGGGCCGGGGATACAGTAGGTTCCGCCGCGGGCGACGGGGAAGAATGTGTCGATAAGACGGACGCGGGTAACCATCGGCTCTGTGGGTTTAAGGCGTTCTTCGTAGCAGTTAATCGCCCTTTTTACAGGCCAGCGGAAACTAAGCGTTACCGGAATGGCATCTCCTTTTTCATCTTTAAGCTCGGCGATAGTTTCACGAATATTGTAACTTCCGGCCGGCTTTATCCATGAAACGGTATAACTGCCGAAGAGGTTAAAAGGCACCATAATACGGTGGGTAAAGGAACCTTCAGGTACCGTTCCCAGCGTATCGGCGCGTTCTACTTTATCGCCGGGTTTCGCCTTTGGCGTAAATTGCCACATATTGGATACCGGCAGAGCGTCAAGGTAAACGCCTCTTTCCAGAAAGAATCCTGTGGCTTGCGCCAACTGGGGAAGCGGGTTTTGAAGACCGTCGTAAACCTGTCCAAGAAGACCGGGGCCTAACTCAACCGACAACATATCCCCTGTAAATTCAACTTCATCGCCAATGGAAATACCTTTGGTAATTTCAAAAACCTGAAGCTGGCTTATCTCGCCGCGAATTCTGATTACTTCGCTTTTCAGCCGTTTATCGGCGACCTTTACATAGCCGACCTCGTTCATGGAGACAATTCCGTCAAAACGGACGCTTACCATGTTGCCGTTAACGGCTGTTACTATTCCTTTTGTTCCAATCATTTAGGTTCCCCCGGGGAATTTTGCGCGCTTTCCAGAATGGAAGCGTACAATGTTTTATATTCTGCAAATCCTTTTTCTGCGTTAAAGACTTGTCGTCTTTCAAGCAGTAATAATTTCAAGTAATAAGCATACACGCCGTTTATGCTGTAATATTCATTGCCCGCGATCGCGTCTATGGCGTTCCAACGCGCTTTATCCAGTAAAATTTCGCCTTCTAACGGAGATTTTTCATCAACGGCTTTAGAAGCCGCAATAGCCGCTTCCTGCGGAAAAAACGGAATGTCCGTCAGCTGAACATCTTTCTTTAATTTCAACGCCCTCTCTTTTGCAAGATTCATTTTAAGGGCGCGTTCCCAATTCCGCCAATCATTGATAAAAGTACAGTCGCAGGAATCGTTTGAAAACACGTTATCAAAGGAAAGATACCGCATAAGTTTTGAGTCGTTATCATCTAACAAATTCGCGGCCATCGCTTTATAATTTTCAGATGACATCGGCGGTTTTGTTCCGTATGTCAGATAAGGAAGCTGGGCAATGAAATAATAGTATGATCCCACCTTTTTTATTCCTTTTATTTACTTTTTTAAAAGTTCCGCCAACTTTGGATTTAAATAAGCTGAAAGCTGTTTCGCGACAGCTTCAGATGAGAAATCGTAGTATACGGAACCTGCTTTATTTGAAATATGAAAACCGGAAGCTAATTTACGGTTAGACTTCAGCTCCACGCCTTTTGACAGTTCGTTCTTTAATTTATCATTAAAGTATCCCTGCAGTTTGGAAAGCTCGCTTTCCGGCAGGATAACCGCAAGATCCGTGCCGCTCTTTTCCGCCCATGACTTAATCAATTCAGGCAAAGCGGATTTCAGTACGTCCTCGTTGTAACTCGCGTTTACCTTCTCGCTGATTATTTTGTTAAGTAAGGCCTGAACCTCATCCTTGAACGCTAAAATAAGGTTGCGCGACGCCTGTTCCAAAGCGGCAATCCCGGCTTTTTCCGCCCTTGCCGCATCCTGCTTGGCGCGTTCAAGTAAATCGTCCGCTTCCCTTTTTGCGGTTTCAACGATCCTGCGGGCTTCAGTCTCGGCCTCAGCCTTGACTTTATTCGCCTCTTCCGTTGCGGCTTTAATTCCGTCTTTCTTTATCTTATCAATAAGTTCCTGAACCTGAATTTCCATAATTTCCTCACCTTACTTAATAATAATAACATGCCTATAATAACATATAAAATCTTTATAGTCAATACCAAAAAACATTATTGTGTACATAAGTGCATTAATTGGATAAAATAATTTATCCTCTTAAAAGTGGTTATCATTCTCTGATGTATGGGCTCTTTAGAAGCCAGATTTATCTCCCTCCAGTTTACAAGCAATTCCGGGTGCTTTTTTTCGACATCTTCAATAAGGTTTTTCAGATGTTTTCCCACGATTATGAGCCCTTGAACGGCCTCGTTAATAATATCATAGGCTTCATCGTTTACCTTCCCGACTATGCTGTTTATAGTCCTCGCCTGTGTCTGATCCCTGTCAATCCTTAGAACTGCGGCACGTAAACGGGATCCATCCTGGCCGTCTTCGGATAAAACTACGTCAAAGTCGGCTATGGATGCCGCCGTATCCTCCACCCTGTGGAAAGCGTCGCTCATTTCCCGCGCCATTGTATTATTAGTCCATTGGCCGCGGATAAGCAGAATATCGCACAATTCCTTGATTTCCCTTTTAATATAGTCATCCATAAGGGCTTTTAGGTAATTTAACCCTTCGGCATATATATAATAATCAACATTTTTCCTTTTGTAGACCTCGCTTAGCTGTACCGTGTAATTTTCCAGTCTGTTTAGGTCGGAGGATTCAAAAACCTGCTTGGTCAGGGCGCTTATCTGGCTCGCTTTTTTAGCGTTATTTATCTTTTTAATGAAGGCATAGGCTTCATTTTTCTTGGCTTCCAGCCATACATCACCGATTGTTTCGTTAAAAACGGTGTGTTTAAACTGCCAAACAGGGTTTCTAAGGGTATATTGAATCATTAATTCAAGAATTTTTGAGGTATGGACCTCCCTAAGCGTTTTTATCATATTATTGAACTGGTCGGGGATAACAAGATCCTGGCCTTCACATTCTTTCAGTATCTTTAGAAGCCCGTTCCAGTCTTCTTCCGGCCTAAGGGCATGGGTAGCCGATAAAAAGTCCCCAATTTGGTCAATTATCAGGATAGTTTTTACCGCTGGGAATTTAGGCTCTACAAGGAAGCTTCCGTCGGCAAAATGATTGTCGAATTTTTTGAAAAAACCGGGGAAATTATACTTTACTAACTGATTCAGGGCGGATGCCAATTCATATCTGTGGTTTACAGTGCTTATATGAACATTATCAAATTGGGAGGTCAGTAAATCCACATCCGCTTGAATAGCCGCTATCAGCGCTTCACCGGTCATGGTTTTCAGTTTTGACTCAAGATACGCGGTATCCAGCCGTTTTACTATTTCTTTAATTTTTGGATCGATACATGATTCTACGGTTAAATGCCGTAATTTTGCCATTTTTTGCTCATCTTTCATGAACAATTTGATAGGATAAATAGTCTTATAAACAGAAAATAAAAATGACAACAACGAAGGGTCGGCTTCTTCCGTTCTAACCTTGAAGAACTGACGGTATTTGCTCTGACCCAGTTCTTTAGCAATGCCTTTAAGCATATTTTGCTTTTCATCAGTAAGTCCTTCGCCTGAAAATAAGGACAATACTTTATCCATAAGGTCTTCAGCCATATTACACTCCTGTTTAATGTTAGCGTATTTTTATTAAATAGGCAATAGTTTAATTAAAAACTGTTAAAACCGTAAAAACCGCCGAATGGTTTTTTTCAATAAAAGCGTTATATTTATAATGTAGTACAATTTTGTTTTCTGTAAAACCCTATTGACATATATGGTAGAAATATAAGAAAATTATATTATTAGGTCAAAAAAAGCGGGTTTTTTTTACAGCGATACTAATTATTAAGGAGTTATGTCATGACGAAACGAATAATAGTAACGGTTTTAGCGGCTTGCCTTGTTTGCGGCGTAGTATTTGCGCAGCAAAAAAAAGCAAAAGATTTTATCACTGAAGGGCAGAGCCACATGAAGGGTGGAAATTATGCCGAAGCGGTCGCGGCGTTTGACGCGGCGCTTAAGCTTGAACCGAAGAATAAGGATGCTCCTAAACTGCTGAAAGAAGCGCAGGAAAAGAGAATGCAGGAGGCTTTTGAGCAGGCGCAGAAACTTCATCAGGAAGAAAAATATGAAGAGGCGATAACGCTGTATAACGCGGCAATCAGATACGCGCCTCCCGGTACAAATACCCGTAATATACAACTCCGCAGAAATGAAGCGCAAGAAGCCGTTGCGCGCATCAAACTGCAGGCCGAACAGGAAGAACAAAAAGCGCTGGCTGAACAACAAAAAGTTCTTGAAGAGCAGCAAAGGCTGATTGCGGAACAGCAAAGGGAACAGCAAAGACAGCTTGAAGAGCAGCAAAGACAGCTTGCGGAACAGCAAAGACAGCGTGAAGAACAGGAAAGGCTTGCCAAAGCGCAGGCTGAAAGGGAACGCGCCGAACAGACGCGCCAGGTGGTTCAAAGGGCAAATGATCTGCTTATCGGAGGAAAGTATTCGGAGGCAATAACCAGATACGAAGAGGCGATCGCCATGGAAGGCTTAAACAGAGTTGAAACAACCGAAACCAACCGCCTTATTGCTGAAGCGAAAGCTTTACAAGCGGAAATGGATAAATTTAACAGACCTTTACAAGACAGTGATTTTGAAGTCGCGCAGAGCGGCAACATTATTACAATTACCAAATATAAAGCGTCTACAAGTAAAACAATAACCGTCAACGGAAACAACCACACGGTATATTTTGGCATTGTTAACGTAAATATCCCGCAAAGGGTCTTCGGTCAAAATTTATCAATTATCGGTCCTGAAGCGTTTAAAAACTGCGGATTACAATCGGTAGTTATCCCCGATACGGTCACCGAGATTGGCTATGGTGCGTTCGCCAATAATAATCTTGAAAAAGTTACATTGGGAAGAGGCTTAAAACTTCTCAAAGGCGGAGTCTCTCAGGGAACCGTAGAAGTTAGCGAACTTGGCGCTTTTGAAGGCAACAAAAGCCTTACGGAAATTGCAATTCCCGATACTGTAACTGAAATAGGCGCAAGGGCTTTTAAGGACTGCGGCCTAAAAAAAATAACGTTAGGTAAACTGGTTCAAACAATCGGCGAAAGCGCTTTCAGAAATAATCAACTGCTTGACGCGGCATTACTGCCGTCTGTCAGATATATACGCCGTTTTGCATATCATCAAAACCAAATAAAGAATTTATTGATTCCAAACAGCATTCTTGAAATTTATGACGAAGCTTTTACAAACAACCCCATGGAATCCGTCGTTATACCCGCGTCGTTGGCGCAAACGACCACAATCAACAATTTACCCTGTCCGCGTATCGGCGGATATAACGCAAAATACACGGCTTCCGCCCCTCTTACTTTCCCGCATACCCTTATTCTTGTCACTCTTCCGGCAAATGTTCATGATGACAATCTTGCGACATTTGAAGCGGGTCTAAGGGAATATTACACCGTCAATAAAAAAGCCGCCGGTGTTTATGTAAAGAACGGCCCCGTTTGGAATTTCAGAAGATAACCGGTATAACAAAAGCCCCATAATCGCGGGGCTTTTTTTTACTGCCGGTTCGCGGTTAGGTTCTTGATTTTTTCTTTTAGCGCATCCAATCCAACGCCTGTTTTCACAGAAACGGCGATGCTGCCCGGGAAACGGTTTTGCAGTTCTTCTACGGCTTCATTTGACAGGCGGTCGATTTTATTCAGAACGGTGATCATCGGAATGTCAATGGACGGTTTTTCAGACGCGTTTTTCCCTTTCGTTTCAGAGAGTTCCCTTAAAACATTTATTGTTGTTTCATAATTGCTCTCGATATCTGGCTCCGATGCGTCCAATATGTGTATGAGGATATCCGCTAAAGCCGCTTCTTCCAGAGTTGAATGAAACGCTTTAATCAGCGAATGGGGAAGGGAACGGATAAAGCCTACCGTATCCGTAAGCAGAACCGAAATCCCCGGCGCGGGCTGAAAACGGCGCGTTACGGCGTCAAGGGTGCAGAAAAGCTTGTCTTCGGCAGGAACGTCCGCTCCAGTCAGTACGTTTAACAGACTTGACTTGCCGGCGTTTGTATAACCTACAATCGCGCATAAGCTCATTTCGTTGCGCTCCCTCATGTTTCTTTGGGTCTTTCGCTGTTTTTGCACCTGTTCAATCTCTTTTTCAAGCAGATTGATTTGTTTTTCTATTCTTCTGCGGTCAGTCTCAAGTTTTGTCTCCCCCGCCCCTTTTGTCCCGTAACGGCCTCCACGCTGGCGCGAAAGATCGATATACTTATGCGTTAACCTGGGCAGGAAATACATAAGTTCGGCAAGCCTGACCTGTAATTCCGCCTCCCTTGTAATGGCCCTTTGCGCGAAAATACGGATTATAAGTTCCTGCCTGTCCACCACGGGAAGTCCTGAAAGTTCTTCCCAATTTCTCTGCTGGGACGGGCTTGGGTTCCAGTCAAAAACCAACAGGTCCGCATTCATCTCTTTCGCCTTGTTTGACAATTCCTCAGCTTTTCCGCTCCCCATGCCGAATTTCGCGGTTTTTTCACGGACGCGAATTTTTTCATGCGCGGCGATTTCAATATCAAGGGTTTGCGCCAACCCCTCAAGCTCGCCGCCCTTCGCATCATCGTTTGGTTTGCCGGATATAATGCTGACCAAAAACGCTCTTTTGGGCTTTTCTTTTGTTTCATAGAGTTTCTGCATAAATGTGAACCTATTTTAAATTAACGGTTAAGAAATAGTCTTCTTTTCCATACGGGATCTTTCCAACTGTTGCATTTTGTGGAAATACGAATTTTGTCTTGGAATTTCTTTTACGTCTTTAATAAATAACTTTTCATTCATTATCTGGAAAGTTTTGTTTTCCATCAATTTTTTACCGTATATCGCGGCGTCTCCCTGTGAAAGCCCTACCATATTGCCGAGCTCTTTTAACCCAAAGTCAAATGAATAATTGGTAATTGCATTAATATCAACTCTTTTTTTGTCGAGTTGGATCTGAAGCATGTCAAACATCCTGCCTAACGGATCGTTTATTTGGGTGTTTGCAAGCTGTTTATAAATGAGCCATATTCTTTCAGATAACAATGTGGTAAGGCGGGCGATTAGCTGGGGCTGGGTTTTAATCATCTGCTGGAAATTTTCCCTGTTTACCGCCATAAGCTGGCAGTCTTCATAGGCGACCGCCCCCGCCGCCCTTGGCTTTGATTCCAACAGCGCCATTTCCCCGAAAATATCCCCGGTTTTTAGCACGGCAAGCAGAATTTCGTTATCTGTAATTTTAATTATCTTAACGGAACCTCTCTGTATTATAAAAAGTTCGTCTCCCGGTTCGCCCTCGCAAAAAACAATCTGATCTTTAACATAAGAACGGACCATCTCGCCCGGCTTAGGGGCCTGTTGAACATTCTTGACATAAGGGGCGATTTTTTTCATGCGCTCGACGGCGTTTGCCACATTTGCGCCGTTTGGACAACATTTGACATATTTTTGATACGCATAAAAAGCCTGATTGTACTGGTTATGCTTGACGTAATATTCGCCAACATTATAAATATGGCTTGGGTCTTCCGCAGCGTTGTTTTTTAACGTCAACCTTGTAAGGGCTTCGTCCAGATAGCGCATTCTTTTGGAGAACTGCATGATTATTTTCATCGCCACAGGGGCGTTGCCTTGAATTAGCTGGCTGAATTGTTCTTTTTGAACCGAGATAAGAGTTACGTCCGTAACGGCCTGCGCCGTCTCAATATGGCTATGGCCTGACATTGTGGATACGACGCCGAAAAAATCACCCGGTCCAAGGATATCGCCCGATTCTTCGGCTACAATCTGAACTTCTTTGGACAGCTTTACCTTTCCGGTGCGTATTATAAAAAACCTGTCCGCATTTCTTTTACCTTCGACAATTATATAAGAGTTTGCGGTAAAATTTACAAATGCAAGTTGCAGTGGCGCGGCCATTTCCCCCCTCTAATTTATAAATACTATTATAGAAACTATATCGACATAATGTCAACTGTCCCTTATAGGTAAAGATAAATCGCAATTTTCTATCATTTTTTCTTATTATAACCGATAATAATAATAATGCTATGAATAAACGAATTAATTTTGAAGATACCATATTCATCTTAAATGTCAGAATCAGAATGATCCGCGACCTTATGCGTCTGGATATTGATTCGAATATTTTCTACCGTCAAACAATGGGGGACCTTGAATTTATCAGTTCCGTGCTGGACATACTCATTGGAAAATTCCTTGAAAACCTTAAATTCCTTGACAGGGAAGTTGAAGCGGACAATATTCTGGATGTTGAATGGCAATTTAGTCAGATTATTAATGAAATATCAGGCAATTCCAGCCCATTTTCACCTTCCCTTTACCCGGAAATGCCCGCAATAATCGCCAGATTAAGGACGGACAGCTTAAACCGCAAAAAACAGTTAGATGAATCTTATGTGCCCACGGAAAGCGCCATTGCCGAACCTGTCGTAAGCAATGCGGAGCTAAACGGCCTTCTTGGCAGTATATGAGAATTACGGGCGGAATCCTAAGCGGTAGAAAGGTTTCTGTCCCACAAGGTTCCCGTGAAATCAGGCCAAGCATGGACAAGATGAGGGAGTCTTTCTTTGCGTGCCTCGGAGATATTACGGGGTTATCCTTCCTTGATATTTTTACAGGATCGGGAATTATTGCCATTGAAGCCGCCTCACGCGGAGCGTCAATTATTGAAGCCGTGGAACAGGATAAACTAAAGAGAAAAACATTACTTGAAAATGTGTCAATTTCACCCACACGAATCAACTGCCGTTTCATGCCTGCCGAGCTTTATGTAAAACGGGCTAAAACTCCCTTTAATATCATCTTCCTTGATCCGCCCTTCCCCTATCAATACAAATGGGAACTTGTCGCCAATATCGCGGTTTCCGCCCTTGTTTCCAACGGGACAAGAATTCTGATTCACCGGCCAAGGCAGGACTATTTAAAGGCGGAAATTCCAAATTTACAAAAGACGGACTCAAGAGAATATGGGAGATCCATCGTTGATTTTTTCTTGTTTTTTTTATAGAAAAGGGTGATAATAATAGTAACATAAGAAAAAAATATGAATAAAAAATTATTAGAAAAATTTGACGACCGGAACGCATTCATAAAAGTATCAGAACCTTCGCCCGTCGTAGGGGCGGACAAAGCGATGTTAAACCGTAAAGGAAACCAGAAATTTAACGAGGGGGATATTGAAAGCGCCAAAAGGATTTTTATTACTACGGGTTATTCCGACGGTCTTTCAAGAACGGGCGATTATTATAAATCAAAAGACATGCCGCTTGAAGCGTTAAAAATGTACTGGATGGCGCATGACCGTAATAAAGCCCAGCCGTTAATCGAAAAACTCGGCTTTTTAGTACAATGTATGATTCATGAGGATGACGATATTCCCGAAGACGCAAGTTTCCGGGAAGCGCAGGAAGTAAAAAATGAGTGACATGCAATATAGCGAAGACATTCCACACCATAATGACTCGCAAAAAATTACTGATATTTCAAAACACGGTTATCAATTATTAAAAGAAAACAAGGTAAGCGAAGCCATTGATTGTTTTACAAGGATACTTTTGATAGATGAAAATAATAATTATGCGCTTGTGGGCATGGGGGACGCGACCCGCAAAAACGGTTCCGTACGCGAAGCCGTCAAGTACTACCAAAGATGCCTTTCCCATCATCCGGGAAATAATTACGCGCTTTTCGGTCTTGCGGACTGCTATAAGGCGATGAACCAGTTTCAGAAGGCGATTGACATCTGGGAACAGTACCTTGTGCATGACGATAAAAATATTACGGTTCTTACAAGGATAGCGGACGCTTACAGGAAGGTCCGTGATTTTGCCAATTCAAAAAGAACATATTTAAAAGTACTGGAAATGGAAGATTCCAATCCTTACGCGATTATCGGACTTGGCCATTTACATTATGATTTTAAGGAATACAACGAAGCCCTTTCCTATTGGGAAAGAATGTTAAGCCCGTCAAGCAATGACGTTGATATCCGGGTTCTTACTTCAATTGGCAACTGCCACAGAAAACTAAAAACATTTAAGGAAGGAATACCGTATTTTGAAACCGTGTTAAAAAGGGACAGTAATAACTTTTACGCGCTTTTCGGGCTTGCGGACTGCTACAGGGGATTAAATCAAATTGAAAATTCCCTTATCTATTGGACACGTATTCTTGAACAGGATCCAAGAAATAAAATGATACTGACGCGCGCCGGGGACGCGTACCGCAATTTAAACGATTTTGACAACGCCAAAGCGTTTTACGAAAAAGCCCTGAACATTGAATTTGACACTTATGCCGTTATGGGACTTGCCCTTCTTGCCAAAGAACAGGGAAAATTCGAGGAAGCCGTAATATCCTTCAAACGGTTAATTCAACAGGACGGCAAAAACCACCGTCTTTATATGGAACTTGCCGAATGTTATATCAAAATGGGTGACAAACGAAAAGCCGTTGAACTGTTGGAAGAGTTTCAGAAACTCGGAATAAAGAACCAAAGGATCGTAGAATTGCTGGAATCCGCCTCCGAGCCCCAGCGAAGAGAATCATCCCGCTCAAATAATCAATGACTTCGCTATCAGGATTAACGCTTGCGAAAATTGAGGAATTACTCCCCCATCTGCCCCGTTTTCGCGCAGGTCAAATTTTTAAATGGATAGCCAAAGGCGTAAATAATTTTGACGAGATGACAAATCTTCCCGTATCTTTTCGCGATGAATTAAAAGAACGCTTTTGCCTTTACTCAAGCGCAATCGACAATGTAATTGAAGACGGCGAAACAAAGAAATATGTCTTTTCTTTAAAAGACGGCTCAAAAATAGAATCGGTACTGTTAAACGACGGAAAAAACCGCCTGACAGCCTGCCTGTCCACCCAGGTTGGCTGTCCCGCAGGCTGCGTTTTTTGCAAAACAGGTTCGCTGGGCTTTAAACGCAATCTTGACTGCCCGGAAATAATCGAACAATTTTTGCATTTGCATTATTTCGCCAAAGACTCACACAAAGAGCACAAAGGTACAAAGATCACAAAGGGGGGAGAAAGGGGGGAGGCATCGCAAGCTAAAGACTCTGGGCATGTCATAGATAATATTGTAGTGATGGGCATGGGCGAACCGCTTTTGAACCTTCCCAATTTAAGAAAAGCCATCTTGTTGTTAAACGACAAGAAAGGGATTAACTTTTCTCTGCGAAGAATCACAATTTCCACCTGCGGGATTTGCGACGGTCTTTACGACCTTGCCCAAAACGGCCCGTATGTAAGGCTCGCCCTGTCGCTGACAACCGCCGACGAAACACTCCGCCAAAGACTGATGCCCATAACAATATCAAACCCCCTTGATAAAATAAAAGAAAACCTTTTACTTTTCCAGAGTAACGGCGGCGGAAGGCTTACTCTTGAGATGCCGTTACTCAAACAGATAAACACCCGCGAAACGGACGCAAAATCCGCCGCCGCCTTCGCTAAAGGCTTGGATACGGTTGTAAACATAATACCCTGGAATCCCGTCGCGGGATTTGAGTTTGAGGGAAAGCCTCTTTGCGAGCCGGGTAAAAGGGAGACTGAAGATTTTATCGGTATGCTTGAAAGTTACGGATTGAAAGTTACAATGCGCCTTCATAAGGGACGCTCTGTAATGGGAGCCTGTGGGCAGTTGGGGGTTGTGTGAAAAAAATAATTCCGCAAGGCATTATTCCCAAATTTTATCTCGCGGAGGCGCAGAGGACGCAGAGTTGTTGTCCGTTATATTATCGTTTTTCCAACATGATTTGTACATAATATATCTTGATCAACAATGAGCAATCGGACATAACCTCTGCGTCCTCTGCGCCTCTGCGTGAGGTCTTTTTCAATCAATCCAAATTCTGTCCTTTTAAAAATGTAACAGTATCCACAAGGCTTTCGCGTAAACCGCGCGGCGAATACCCAAGTTCCCTTGACGCTTTTTCATGCGAAAAATTACTATTGCTTTTTAAAGTGTACAGCGAATACGCGGTATACAGCGGACGTTTGCCAAGAATGGTGAAATATGCCGAAAGAAACGGAAGCAAAAGATAAGCCAGCCATATGGGGAGCTTTGACTTAATTTTCTTTCCGCCGGTTATCTCTTGGAGCATGGCAAACATTTCCATAATAGAATAATATTTATTGGTCAACAGAAAACAATCGCCCCTCTTGCCTTTTTCCGCAGCCTTGAGTATGCCGCTTGCGACATCGCGCACATCGACAAAATCGTAGCCGCCATTGACAGCCACCGGAATCCTGTTTTCCATATAATCTTTGATCATCTGCGTAAGATGGGTGTCACTGTAATCATTTGGGCCGATTATGCCGCTGGGGTGTACAATCACGGCATCAAGACCTTGATTTCTAATTGCGTCCATAACCAACGCGCTCGCACTTGCTTTGCTTTTTGCGTATTTGCCTACGACGAATCGCGGATTAAAGTGTTTTATTTCCATTGTCATACGGTTTTTAGGCGGCTCGGTGATGGCGTGGACTGAACTGACATATACAAGCCGCGCCTTGCGCGATAGGCACGCTTCAATAATGTTTTTTACGCCATTATAATTTACCTCGTCCATTGTTTTGTATTGCCTGTTGTTTCCGCCGATTAACACCACGGACGCGGTATGTAGAAAAATGACTTCCCTGTTTTCAAGTCCGTCAAACAGTTTTGTAATGACGTCCTTGTCATGCACGTCGCCAAAAAACAGTTCAACATTTAAACCTTTAAGCGCCATATCGGCTTTTTCTTTTGAGCGCACCAATGTACGGACTGCCACGCCCTCGGACACTAAGGCCTTTACAACATTATTACCGACAAAACCTGTTCCACCGGTGACAATATATGTTTTTTCCATAGTGCTTCAATTCTATGTAAAAACCGTCTATTTTAATTTCTCTTTTCTTTGTTCTTTATTATTTTTTATTTATTATTTTTTCTTTATTACCCAATTTTTCTATCATCTGAAAAAATATACAAACGCCGACTGAAACGCCCCAATCAAAAATCCCAACAGCCCTCCAAAAACATTGATCCATTTAAATTGATCCGCCATTACGTCAAGAATTATCCTCTCTACGCGCTCCATTTCAAGGGAATCAATTCTGTCCGCGACAAGGGTTTTAATGTTAATGGAAGCTAAAATATTTTCTATTTGACCGTCAACCGCGGCAAGTATTTTTGCTTTTATTCTGTCTTCCCGCAGGAGGGTTTCCACGCTCTTAATTAACTCGTTGATTATTTCAGGCATTTTCTGTTCAAGGGTCTGATCGTACTGGCCTGCGGAAATAAAAAAACGCTGGAACGTGTTCATCTTTGAAAAAATGTTCCGCATGAGTATGCGTCCTTTGGATTCAAACTCCTTGCGTATATCGTCGCGACTTAAGAATTCCGTAACTATTCCCTGAAAATTTTTAACGTCAAGATTGGCAAGGCGGTTTCTTAAAACTTCCGCCGTCAGCAGTTCCCTTTCTACCATCGATCCGATGCTTAGGGCGAGCCTTTTACGCTGACGCGGCAGAATGCCCGGAGTAAAAGGCAGTTTTAGTCCAAAAATGTAAATAGGGTTAAGAGGGCGAAAAAGCATTTTTATGGCGATTGCGTTTGTAACATAGCCGATAACCGCGCCGGCAACTGGAGGTATGGAAAAAAGGAGAACCCTGTTCACCTGGATAATAACTCCGAAGCGGTAATCGCCTGATTTTCGTTACTGTAGATATCCATTACGTCCTCTTTCAGCCAGCCCTGCTGTTGGCCGTCCGTTAAAACCCATGAAGTGAAACCGCCCGGAGTTTTAATAATTTGCCGCCTGATTATACGTACCCGCGAACCGCGCCTGAGGTAGCCGATGGAAGGACTGTCCTGCGAAGGGTCGGCGGTGACATGGGTAAAGGATTCGGTAATTACCCCAAAACCGATATAATCCCCCGACAGCGGGGACGTAATGGGCGGAATTACCTGTATTTCTTCTTTTTTTGAGTCGCAGGAAAACACCAAAAACAGGATAAGAGAAACGAAAATTACTAATAAAGACAGTTGACCTAGCGATTGTTTCACGGTTATTCTCATATTAATGAACAAAGCAGCTTTCCTACCGGTATTTTTTATCATAATACATTTATTATCGGCGATCAATCCCATATATTGTCAGGATAATAAACAAAACAGTGAACAAAATAATGAAAAAAACAGAAAGTATGGTTTTTCGCTTGGAACCGGTTTTGGCGTCACTTACGGGCAGGCTCTGGAAATGGTCTATCCTGTTCCGGGAGATACAAAGGGCGAACTGCTTAGCGAACTAACCTGGGATATGAAATCTGTTTTTTATGTGGGATTTTACGCTGATTTTGGCTTAATTGACCCTTTAAGCAGACCCGGTTTTTTTTCTTCATTGGCGTTAAAAACGGGGTTTCAGGGAGAAACAGGTAAAATGGAAGATCGCGATTGGCAATCAATAGAAAACGGCAATCTTACCAATTTCTCCAGTCATACAAATGAAACCCAGGAATTTATCCTGATCGATTTAGCCATAGGCGCGTCTTTTCCGATTAAATATTTATATATAAAGCCGTTTATCAGCGGTTCATGGATGCGTTTTAGTTTTACGGGGAGAGACGGTTATTTCAAATACGCGGAAGAGATTTCTTATGGAATATATGGATCTATTACAGACGCAAAGGAGAAACCTATTATCGGCAAAGTAATTTCTTACCAGCAGGACTGGCTTCTTTTAGCGGCAGGTTTTTCAATCGGTACAAATATTCTTGTTCCTTTTTCATTTGATCTTTCTTTTCAAATAACGCCGCTTACTTACTGCGAGTCAATAGATAACCATTTAGGGAGATCTCTTGTTTTCAGGGATTTTACAAACTATGGGCTTTTTCTTGAACCCAAGGGCGTTATTTCCCTTGCCGTAAAGAATATTAATTTTTTACTTGACGTTTCTTACCGGTATATTTCAAGAACTATGGGAGAATCATACATAGGCAGCAGTAAAAACACATTTTTTACACTAGGCGAAAATAAAGCAGGCGCGGGACTGTCGCTTTGGAATTTTCAATTTATCATTAAATTAAATCTGTAATTTTATAGAAAGAGTATTTGTCCAAAAATAAAATGAATTAAAGCCGTCGCCATTAAGGCCATGCCAAGCGGTTTTTTAAAGACAAGCAGATTTGTCCCTATACGATCCAGTTCGCTTGAATTTTCGGCTCCCTCATTGCGGTAAATACCAAAAATAAAAATAAGCCCCGCGACAATCCCGGCTGCGGCGGGTATGAGGTCTCCAAAAATAAGGACGCCCCTGACGGAATTCGGACCATAAGGGATTGGAGAGAGTAATTTTAAAATACCGGTTACGCCGCATAATATTCCCAGAACCAGATGAAAAGTAGGATTAGCGGAAATTTGCGGCCTTTCTTCCCCCTCATTCATGGAGAAAAGCAAATATCCGGCCACTCCGTTACACAAGATGGACAAAAAATACAGTTGGATCATACATAAAAAATAACGCAAAAATAATAATTAGTCAATATTTACTTTTATCTTCAATGTATGTTTCTCAGTTTGAAGTACCATTAGCAGTTCGTTTGATTCAAAGGGGACGGCGAAACGGTACTGTTCTTCTTTTTCAAGGGAGAAAAAGATTTTATGGTAAAAAACGGGAAAATTATTTTCATCAGTCTGCGCGGGAACGCCGCCCTGCACGGAAATGGGAACGGATACGGCTACGTCTACGGCTCCCGTATATGCGCTTTTATTTTTATTTTTAATTGTTTTATTTATTACAACAATTGTCGTGCCTTCAAAAGCGGATGCGGAAATTTTAAGCTTGTTTCCGTCAAGGGTATAGGATAAATCAAAATAACCTAAAAGCCCAAGCAGCCATATCATCACGCAAATAACGATGATGGAAAAAAACAGTATCTTCCTTGGCCTATCGGCGATAAGCACGCTGATAAGGCCAAAACGGTTTGGTTTTTTTTCTTTATAAAGGTCCTGAACGTCTTTTGGCGCTTTTGCAAGCCTGTGTTCGCGGTTGTAATAAAAAGGCAGTCCTTCTTCAGGTACTTTGGCGTCGTCCGATTTGCTTAGTTTATACTTTGCGTTCGGTCTTTGCCTGCCTTCGTCTTCATTCACAGGGATTCTCCAAAAAGTTTGTCAGTGCGCCACCAGACAAGTTTAACGTTATAATTATCCGCCAGCATAGCCGAAAGAATTCCTTCCGTTGAAAGGTAAAAATCATTGTACCGCAGTTCATCCATGGAAAACTGAATATATCCCCTTCGGTGTTCCTTGGTGTTGGTATTTACAAAAAGCAGCGAATAACCTGTTTCCACCGGAAAGTAAAAAAGCGTCTGACCGTTTCGCGCGGCTCCCAAGATTGAATAAAAAACTTTAGCGCCGGAAGGGTGTCCGCTATCGGTTATTTCATAAAGAGGGATTTCTACGGAGCCTATATAAGTTCCGTCTTCCACGTTAAGAGTCCATAAACACGAGCTAATCGGCTCACTGCCGGTTCGGGTATTTGTCAGTTGGTCAAAAGTATCGCGGGAGTAATCCACTTTGATGTACAGCTTTCTAGCGTCGGGAGCCGCGGTAATACTGTCTATTACCGAAAGCGCCTCCGGCCAGTCATTGAGGGTTAGAACCACGCTGCTTGAAGAAATTTTTACAATATACAGAAGCATCCCCGCCGGGTTAAACCAGTAAACATCCCAGCCTTCCGGAATACGGCAAATTACGGCAAGTTCGTCCCTGATTGACGTGGACATACCGACTATACGCGGGAAAGGACTTCCCCCAATTCCTTCCCTGCCAAGATAATTAATAAAGCGCCCGTTCTGGTCAAAATGTAAAACTATGCCGTCCAGCACCACTTTTGTCTCAGGATCGGTTCTTTGATCCTGCGGCTGCAGCCTGTCCTCTACAAATATATGTTTCCGCGAATCAACCGCTATCCATCCGGGTTCTTCGAGCGGATGAGTATACGCCCAGCGCGTCGCCTGTTCGTCTTCCTGAATATTTGTTTTAAGGGTGATTGGCGCGGGATTGGTTTCATCGTTATAAATCATAAACAGCAAATCGCCGTAAGAGTTATAGCGCATAATTTTTCCGCTGTTACCGTCCGCAATAAAAAACAGTCCGTCCCTCATCGTAAATCCGGTACGTTTTATGCCCCTTGCGCCGTCCAATTTAAACAGGGCTATCTGATCTTCCATCGGTCCTATTTCAAGCGAAAAGAGGTCTTCCCTTTCCACAGAACCGATTTTATCTTTATTACATGAACTCAAAAAGATTGCCGCGACAAAGAGAATCATCGGTAAAAAACGTGAAAATTTCTTCATATTATATCAAAATCTACCTTTTTTCATTATTTGTCAATGACTCTTTATTAGTGGTTAGTGGTTAGTAATTAGTATTTCACAACCTACTACCCACTATCCACTATCCACTATATACTACTCTTATGGAAAAGGTAATTTTACACGCGGATGAACTTGACAACTATTTAACTGACGATGATAAGGCAAGCCTTAAAAGTATGGACACCTTCTTTAACAAGGCGCTTGAAATTTTCCCTAAAATACAGGAAGAGGACGCTGAGGCGAAAAACACCCTTATTTCCCTGTACAATAAAATGGGGATTTTATTACAGGATATATGCCAAAAAAATCCCAGACTTCACGTTTATTCCTTTATTACGCCGCAGGAAGACCATTCGGAAGTCTCCAGAGTTATCGCCAAATTACGGGATGTGAATACCGACAACAATGAATTTGTTTACTATATCCAACGCGCTTATGAGATGCTTTTTAAGATGGCGTGGCTGAGTCCCGGCTCTCAGAAAAACCATCTGATTGTTAAAACTCCCGTAACCAATCCCGTGCAAAATTATGCGGTTCATAAAATAACCAATATAGACAATAAAATTTGTAATACGGTAATGTGCGTATTACTGCGCGGCGCGCTTCTTCCGTCAATGATTATGAGCAAGGAAATTGAAGAGTATTCATCAAACGGCTATATAACGCCTTTCGCGCTTTTTAAAATTTACCGCGATGACAGCAAGAGTGAAAACGACATGGAATACATTCTTGACCTTGAGAAATCTTTCTTTAATCCTGACATTCTTGACGGCAAGGATTTGATATTTGCGGATCCTATGAACGCTACGGGCGGAAGCCTTGTTACCGTAATAAAATATTTGCAGAAAATAGGTGTAAAACCGCGTTCAATTACCCTCTTTAACGTCATAGCCGCATTAAAGGGCGCCCTTAGAATTGTAAGGGCGATTGATAATTGTAATGTCTATACATTGTGGATGGACGGCGTATTAAATAATGTCGCGTACATTATGCCCGGCCTTGGGGATGCGGGAGACAGAATAAACGGTCAGGATCATAAATCAAATCCAAGAAATATTATCCAGCTTCTTGCGGATTACGGATCCGGAATTTCAAACCTTTACCGCTCCCAATTCCGCGAGGTTGAATGTACCGTTTTAAACAGGTCAAAATGTTAAAAAAAAATATTTTAACAGTTCTATCACTTTTTATTTTTTCTTTTTTTTCATTATATACAAATAGCTGCGCGGGGGCGGCCGCTTCAGCGCAGGAATATTATTCTATAGGCATGGCTTATTTTGATCTTGGAAAATATGAAGAAGCCGAGAAATGGTTAAACCGGGCAAAACAGTCTGACAGAACAATGGTCGCCTCCACATATAATCTGGGACGCATCGCCTATGAAACAAAAAGATATGCGGACGCCGCAAAACTCTTTGAGTCAATCTTAAAGAAAGACGCCGATAATGTGCTTGCCTTAAAAGCTGCGGCTTATTCGCGGATTAAAACGGGCGACATTGAAATCGCCGAAAAACATTACGCAAAACTTCTTTCCATTATTCCGGAAAGCGCTGATGACGGATACAACCGCGCTTTAATATTATTCGCGCTGGAACGCTACACCCAGGCGGAAGAAGTTTTAAAAAATTATCCCTTTGCCCTGTATGAAAATAAAGACACTATGCTGCTTTACGCGCGCTGTCAGGCAAAGTTAAAAAAAGTTGAAGCGATTGACAGTTTTTCAAATTGGCTGAGCGTCAATTCCGACGCAAAAGTCAGGTATGAGTACGCGCAGGTTCTGGAAGACAATGAATTATACGCAAGGGCTCTTGAAGAATACCAGAAAGCTTTATCTGAAATTTCCGCCACGGCGGTTAATCCAAAGAAAAATGAAGTGCGCTTTGCCCTCGCAAGGGTAATGATAATAGCCGACGGCGGAAACGACGAAGGCGTTAAAGAGCTTCAAACCGCGGTTAGCGAAGGGTACGGCGATATTGAGGCCGTTGAAAACCTGCTTAAAAACAAGGTTAGCGCGGCAAACAAAACCGATATTCAGGAAATAATTAACAGTATGAAAAAAGCGGCGGCCAAAGAAGAAGAAGAAAAAAAGAAAGCTGAGGATGCCAAGAAAGCCAAGGAAGCCAAGACGGAAAATGCGAATGAGCCTTCTTAAAAACTGACTTGCAATGACGTTCCCAATATAACGTCAAAAATTAATGTGTCACGCTCTTTATCTTCGCCGCATCTTAATTTAAAAAAAGACGAAAATTTAAGCCTTCCCTGAATCCTTATTATTTCCTCATGGCCCGCGATTATATTCCAGCGTAAATAATCGGTTTGTTTGTCAAATACCGCTTCTACGGTTTCTTTTCTTAATTTTTCATAATTTGAATCTAACAGCGAAGATAATCCAAACCATGATTTTTGATTTTTTAACGTGGAGACGAATTTTTCATAAAAGACGCCTAACAGATTTTTTTTTACCGGAGCCTCCCAGCCTGAAATAAAACTTTCAAGCCAATAACCTTCGGAGCGTACCGTAAAAGTATTAACAAAATTCAACAGACTTCCGCCGGCCGCCCTAAAACCCGCGTTTAATACGGATTGTACCCTAAAAGTAATATCCTCATCACCTTTCGGAATAAAGACCGAAGCGTCAATTGAATGTGAGTATTCATCGGTTTGATAAAATTTAAAAATAGGATGATATCCCATATTGCCTAACATGTTTATCGCATAAAAGCCAAGACTTGCGCCATAATTAAGTTTATCCGTTACCGTGTCCATTTTTTGCTCCAGCGTTCTTTCAATAAGAAAAGTTATTTTATTGGGAAGCAAAAATGCCGAAGCGTTGTAAATTAATGGCAAATTAATTTTTGTACTGAAGTGATCGCTGAAAGAAGAATAATAAGCCGACTGCGCCGAGGGTGAGCCATTTAGGGCGGTTTTTATTACTTCTTCCGTTTCCGGCGCAAAGAGCGAATATCCCGGGAAAATTGTCCAGACGGGAGAAAAGTCTTCTATACTTTCAAAAAATTTTTCGCCGTCGTCTGTCGCGTCATGTCCATAAAAATACAAATGCCTTTTAAAACCGCGCCCCATTCTGAAGTTAACGCCTGTTTTAGTAAAAATTAAAGGAATGTCAAGAAAGAGGGAATTTCCGGATTGCGTACTGTTGTTTACGCCCGTAGAATTGGTATTGCCCTCAAGCGAAATAACCGCCCCTACAGGTTTTGTTCTTTGCGTTAAAACTATTTGCGCCTGCATTTTCCTTGCGTCCGCGCCATTACCAGTTTCCGGCAAAAGCATTTCCCATGTTTCCAGCCAATATTTACCGTAATTATCCATTTCAGCGTCAATGTTGTTTCTTGTCCACAAAAATTGGGCGTTTACCGAGGCGGAGGGAATTATTTCATTTTGCGGAGTATAGCCAAGTCCCGCCTGCCATTTTTGCCTGAGTTTTGAAGAGTCTATTAAAGCGTCGGCTTCTAACTTTGCGAAAAAATCCGACGAAAACGCCATGTTAAAATTGTGACGCGCATTGTTATCCCAAGGGGAGGCGGTAAACGATTCACTAACGGAAAAAGGGCCGATTGTTCTTGATAGCGAATGATCCGCGCTCCAAAGAAAAGAATCATCCGCCGCAGTGAACGCAACGTTACCCGCAATTTTTACGCCGAATACCGATATTCCGGCTCCCGTACGGTTTATTAAGCTTCCTGAAAAATCTTGCTCTTCCGATTCGCTTTGAGCGCGTCCTTCCGATTCAACGGCGGTTGATATATGAAAATCAGATAATACGGGAACAAGACCCGCGGAAACCAATGTCCCGTCTTTTTTATATTCAACGGCGGTCCCTGCGTTCATTCTGTAGTACATTATTGAATCTTCAAGTATTATTTCGTCAATATGGACTGTTCCGTCAGCAAGAGCGCCGCCTGAATCTGGGTTTACCAAAACGGCGATATAACTTGTCCTCCTGCCCTGATTATCCCGTATTGTCAATTTAGGTTTGTAATTAAAAGACGCGGGCACGCTTCTTCCGTCAACTGTTACTCCGGTATTATTACCCTGATAGCGTATTGTAACTTTTGACCACCGCCGGGCGTTAAACTCGCTTAACGGTATTTCAACATTCAACTGGTAATTATAAAGGGAATCCGGTCCCTGTGCGGTGATGAATCTTAACGTTTCATTTATCCGCGGTTTATCAGTTTTAATAAAAAAGGATAATTCCCTGTAATCAGCTAACGGTAACTCCCCTATCCTGCCGTCAAACCCCGCTGAAACTCCGTTAGGCATTTTTTCCCATTCAAGTTTTAATACCCTCTGCGCGGCATTATTTGGATGAAGTTTATTTATTATCTCTTTATAAACGGAATCAAGCGAATCAATTCCCGAATCAAAAGTTTCAATGACGGATACGTTTTGCGTGTTCCCGTTTATCGCGTCCGTTAAAGCGTTATATGTTACCGCCCTGAACGCCGTGCCCCGCGCTATGGGGGGGGCAAGCAGGAGCCGCCCCGATATTACACTTGAGCCTTCGTTTACAATAATAATACGCAAATATTTTACGTCTCCAAGTTTTTGCCTGTCTTCATCGGTCAAAGTGAACCGCGCTATTCTTGCGTTATAATCAAAATCTGTACTCGTGTAAGCGTCCTGCGGGATTCCAGTCCAGTCATCGGTATAAAGTATTTTCTCCCATATAAAATCAGTGTTTTCTTTAAACGCAAAATCCTTGCCGGATAGGGCGCCTATTTGAATAATTACCTTGAATTTATCAGATGGGGCCTGATTAAAGCCGTAAAATCTAAAGGGAATTTCTATTTCACGTGAGCGCGATAAAAAACCAGAATCATTGTATATGGGAACCTGAAATCCGGTCCAATTATCCGTATCAAGATCAAATTCCGCGCTCAGAACCTGAGTGTCGCCTAACTGACGGTCTTTAACGGGATACGGTTTATTAAGTCCTGAAACAACGGAAGCGTCCCAGTCAAGGTACATCAGGTTATTGCCAAGTATGCCGTTGTTACTGTAATTCCTGTAAATTAAATCTGCGCGGTTATTCACGCTGAGGCCTGCAACACCGGATATTAAAGACGAAGGCGGATTTGAAATAAAAGACGCTTCGGGCGCAAGGGGTACAATCGCTTCATTACCTTCCATACCGGTTGCTCGGTAAAGACCGGTAGTATCAGTTTGAACAAAGGCAAAGCCGCCTGTAATTTTTGCCTTAAAATTGTCATATTCCCACGCCGTTTTCGCGCTTATTCCCACATTCCCCGCGCTTGAATTATCTTCTTCGGTGAATGAATCTTCCGTTATGTTCCAGCGGACTCCCACGGCGGCCTGAGCCGAAAACGTGCTTGCAGTGTTTTGGTAAATTGCGCCAAGACCCGCCGCAATGCTGCCTAAGCGGTTCCCTTCGCCTTTTTTCAGGTACGTTATGCGAATAATTTCATTCTGTCCTACGGAGCCGTTAATCGCCACTTCCCCGGAATACTGATTATAATTAAAATCGCTATATTGAATGCCGCTTCGCCAAACCTGTACGGAGCCGGGAATAACGTCCGTGCCGATAAAATAACCGCTCTGGGCGCTGAAATTTGTAAAACGTATAACAATATCACCTGAAAAAACGCCGGAAGAAGACAGATAAATTTCAGGGTACTCTACAGCTAACGGCCAGCGCGCTTGCGGATCCCGTAAATTAAAAGCGCTCGTGCTTACAAGCTCATATATGTCTATTTGGCTTACAATGCCGGAAAAAAGAGTCTCGTCAGTAACCGCCGTATTTTCCAACAGTATCAATTCATAGCCGCTTATCTCACTTCCTGAAGAAGGTCGCACTAAAGCGGCTTTTTCGGCGGCGCTTGAGGGAGAGTCGTAACGGTTTCTTTTTTCAAAGGGGGAAAAAGTTCCCGGCTGATAAATGACAAGGGCGCGTCCGCCGCCGATGATAATTTCTCCCGGTACTATTCCGCCGTTACCGCACTGCGGATAATTTTCCAGTTTTATTACAGTTTTCTTCGGATCAAACCATTGTTGTACGCTTGCCAGGAATCCGTTTGCATCGCCGTATTTGCCCATTGAACTATTCCAAGGGGTATAGTTCCCTCCTTTTGAATATGCCGCCGCGACCATTCCCGTCGGCCTTATACTCAATTCCAAAAGCCCCTGCGTTCTTGAAAACGCATACTCGCTTTGTTTGGCTATCCGCCAACGCCTCCCCGTTGAATCGCGTACCTGGCCTTTATCATCTTCAATGTAAATTGTTATATCGGGATTTATATCGGTATCAGGCAAAACAAATGAAATTCCGCGTATGGCATTTTGCGGCTGTAAATCGCCGTATGTCCTCTCCCTGTCTCCGGAAAACGTCCTCTCTTCCCTTGAAGCCGCGTCATATCGAACCAGCGTATGTATGCCAATTTCATCAGTTCCAAAACGGCCGTAAAAACCAAACGAAGAAGGAGAGTCGCCACCAAGATCAAGATATGGAAATGATGGAAAATCCAAACCCGCGTTGCCAATCACGGCGTATTGAATAAATTCACCCGGTTTTCCCTGGTAACCCGCGCGGTAGGTATTTAGAGCCGAATCGTCAACAAAATTTACCTCTACAAACCACCTTTTATTGATCCACAACGACAGGGTTAAATCGACCTCCTGTTGGTATAAAAGCGGCGTTTGGGGAGAAGCGAACATAAAGCCCAACTGTGAATGGGAAAAGCCAAAATTAAGCTGCAAATCGCCTTTCCATGAACCTGTCGCAAACAGGGAAACGTCGGAACCGCCAAGGGAAACGCTCATAAGTTCCTGCCGCGCCTCCCCTGTAATTCTGCGTCTTAAATCGTCCATGTCTATTTCCGTTGCGGAATCTTCCTGACCAAACAAGTAAAACGGAATAAAAATGAGAATGACGAAAATAGCCCTTCGCAAAAATTTCATTTTAAGATATAATAACCTATATTTTAATGATTGTTTCGATGATACAGATAATTTTTGAGATTCCCGACATTGCCAATATCAAGGAAAAACGGCGCGTAATTAAATCCGTACTGGAAAAGATGAAAAAGCGCTATCATTTAAGCGCGGCTGAAGTTGACCTTAACGACTCTCTTTCTTTCGCGCAAATAGGCGGCGCCCTTGTTTCCAATTCCAAAACTTTCGGCGAGGCGGTGCTTCAAAAAGCGTTTGACATGGTTGAAAAAGAAACAAATGTCCGCATTCAGGACATGAAAATACATTCGGAGGAATTTTAATGAAAAACAAACATGGCGCGATACTGATTTTTTTATCACTTTTTATTTTACTTTTAACGCTTAATTCATGCATCGGTTTATCTTTAAATATTCAGATGAATAAGGACGGTTCCGGCAGATTAACAATGGAATACCGTATATCAAAGATAATAAACAACCTTGGCGCCCTTGACGGCAATGAATCAATGCCGTCAGTCCCGCTGGGCAAGTCAGATTGGGAAAGAACGGTCAGCAGGATTCCGGGCGCGAAACTTGTGTCTTATTCATCCGTCGAAGAAAAACAGGATACCGTCATAAAAGTTGTGGTTGATTATAAAGACGATCAGGCGCTTCTTTCATTGCTCGACCCTTCCGGAGAAAAGATATCAATAAAAAGGCAGGGGCAGTCCGGAAAACTGGAATTTGTTCTTCTTAATGATTCCATAGATGAATCAAATTATGACAGGGAACTGTTGGACATGATGCGCGTTTTTATGGACGGCTATAATTTTTCCATAAGTTTCAGCGGTCCGGGAAATTCAACGTTAGCCGTCATAGACGGCTCCGGTAATGTCGTATCCGCCCAATCACCCGCGAAGACCGTGCCTTCGGGAAAATCGGTTTCGTATTCTATCGGTATTATGGATTTATTGGATGTTAAGGGCGGGCTGGGGTTTAGGTTTAATTGGTAATTAGTGGTTAGTGGTTAGTGGTTAGTATTTAGTGGTTAGTGTCGTTGTTAGTAATATAAGCTTGTTACCAACACGTTCAGCTTTCTAACTTCGTTCACTATATACTATATACTAACTGTAAAAATTCTTCCTCTATTCCCCCAGCACATCCACATCTTTAAACCGCAAAATCCTCTTGCCAGACTTGGTGATGCTGCAGCGTGTACTATTTGCTATTTATATGGTATATTATTATTCATTCGAAAGATATTTAATTAAAAGACAAAATCAGTGGAAGGCAGAAAAATGGAAAACAGCGATGCGGTAACTCGGATAATTTCAAAATTGGATTTATTGGCGGTTCCTATGGATGTCCGGGAATTCAATAGACAAAAATATCGTGAAGTTTTTCCTCAAGGTACAGTAAAAACTCCTATCGGAGAAGTAAAAATAGGCAAGAATCAGTTTGAAAAAATGGCTGAAAAGGATAATGGCAAGCGGCGTTGTCTTATTGGAGCTATGCGTCAAACATTGGCGGATCCAATTGTCATTATTCCGGAAGAAAAAGACGGCAGAAAGGCATATCTTTTTATAAAATCCTTCAGAAACACGGAGGATACTCAAAAATCTGATTTTATTATGTCGGTTGTTGTAAAAATAGACAACGCCAAAATAGCGATTTCGACATATAAAAGAAAGCGTCGGGAAGTATTGAATAAAATAAAAAGGGCCGGTGTCATAGCCTATGAAAAAGACTACGGGACCAGCCGGACGAACGGGATAAATCCCGCCACTTAGAATATCGCACAGGTTCGCTAAAAAGTCAAGTAAATAAATCAAAAATATTATAGTGGATAGTGGTTAGTGGATAGTGTCGTTGTTAGTAATCTAAGCTTATTACAACACGCTCAACTTCCTACCCTCGCTCTCTAACCACTAAATACTAACCACTAACCACTATCCCCTCAGCACTTCCCTAAACCGCAAAATCCTCCACCCGCGTTTCCTCGCTTTACGCGCAAGAATACCATCAGGGTTCACCGCCACGGGGGTTCCGCAGTACTCCAAAAGGGGAAGGTCCGTGTATGAATCGGAATAAAAACTGACATTCTGCGGGTTAATTGCGTTGCTCTCCATCCACGCGGCGGCGGCGGTTTTCTTTTTTGGACCAAAAGAACTGTACCCTATTAAATTACCCGTCGTCTTTCCTTGTGAATACTCCAACCGGCACGCAAGAGAGCCTTCTATTCCAAAAAATTGTTCCAGCGGCTTTATGATAAAATCAAAAGACGAGGTGGCAAATATAACTTTTTCCCCGTTCTTAAGCGCTTCTTCTATAATACTCTTCGCGCCCGTATAAATATTCGGTTTGATACGTTTTTTAAAACATGAGTCGGAAACGCGTTCAAGAGCGTCTTTTTCTATACCCGCCATTTTTTTTACGGTATTCTCGATAAAATCATTATTGGGGAACGCAAGTTTGTATTTTATCCAGTCTATAAAAAGATGGCTTACCTGCGAATAGCGTAAAACTTTTTCTTTTAACGCCATTTGTGTAAAATATTCGGTGCTTGTTTTTCTTACAACCGTGTGATCAACGTCAAATATATGCACGCGCGTTGAAACTTCAGGATTATTATTATCGTTTGTCGGCACTATACGAATTCCAAATATTGACATTCATTATACGCATTCTGCGCATATTCACCCCGCATCCATTCAGGTAAAAGACGCGCCATCTGAGCCATAATTTCAGCCATTATTTTTTCACGTTCTTCTTTTCCGGGCATACTTTCACATTTAATACGGAAAGGACGTCCCGCTTTAAAACAAAACGGGGTTCTTTTAAGCCGGCGCATGTTTTTCCAAACATTCTGGCCGCCGTAATGGGCGACCGGAAGTATCGGCACGTCCCCCTCAAGCGCAAGCTGAATAATTCCGGGTTTTCCTTTTCCCAAAACGCCGTCCTTGCTTCTTGTTCCTTCAGGCGCGATGCACGTATAATACCCATTTTTTACCGCATCCAGAACCTTTTTAAAAGACTCGCCAAACGCGCCTTTTCTGTCAATCGGGATGGCGTTGTACGTGTTAAAAATAAACGACATTATCGGGTTATTCCAAGTTTCCGATTTAACAAGTCCCGTTACATACATGGGATAACTGTGCGCTACAAGAATAGGGACTTCCAGAAAATTTATATGGTTAAAAATAACCAGCATTGGCTTGTTCTTTTTTAAAGCTTCGATAAATTCCTTACAGTCTATTTTACAGATAACGTTTAAAATGGCTTTCATAAAATAACTTACGGCGAATCTTCGTAAGCCCATGTTACCCTCCAATAAGACGCAGGGCGCCGGGAATGCAGTTTATCTCCAGTTCCTTGCCCTCATAACAGACGGTCTCCCCGTCACAGTGGGCCGCCATTCCTCCCTCAAGCGCCTTTAGATGAAAGTGCGACCCTCTGGCGAAATTTACTCCCTTACATCCGTCCTGGGTTCCGTTTGTATAATGAGACATTATTTTAAGAAGATCAAATCTTGATTTCTGATGTTCAACATAACAGATATCCAAAAGCCCGTCGTCAAGCAGAGCGTTAGGCCCCATGTAAAAACTTCCGCCCATCCGCCTTCCGTTTACGACGGAAACAAGCACCGCGGGAAGCGTTACTTCCTTGTCATCAAATTTAATTTGTATAACGGGCGAAGGCTCATAGCGGATAAGCATAATAATTGCGCCGACGGCATAGGAGATGCCGCTTTTTATTTTTAATTTTGCCGCCTCAAAGCCAACCTTGGTGTCAAAACCAATTCCAATTCCGTTGATAAAATAGCGTCCGTCTGGAAAAAATCCGCCCTTTACAAAACCAGCGTCCATGGGCTTGGCGTTTCCGTTTATCAGTAATTGAAGGGCTTTTTCCACATCTTGCGGTATTGCGGGCGTGGCGGAAAAATCATTGCCGCGCCCGATTGGGAGTATTCCAAAAACAGGAGGAACGCCCGCGTTACGCCTTAATAAACCGTTTATAACTTCGTTACAGGTTCCGTCCCCTCCCGCGGCGACCGTAACGTCTTCCGCGCCTATTTTTAAATCACGCGCCATATTCAGCGCGTCGCCGATTCCCTTTGTAATAAGTATTTCAAAATCACGTCCGCTTTCACGAAGAAAATGCTCGATTTTCGGACGCTGTTTTTCCGCCTTCCCCTTCCCTGCCGTAGGGTTAAAAATAACCCAAAGTTTTCCAAATTGTGCCATAGGCGGATTATAACAGACTTAAGGAAAATAGTAAATAGCAAATAATAATAGTGGTTAGTGGTTAGTAGATAGCAAGTCTGGTAAGTAAGATAATTTTTCAAATAACAGGACTAATAACTAAATACTAAATACTAAATACTACTTTACCAAGAGTGTTGTCTTCCCTGAGCGTCGCGGAAGACTAAATTTTCTTCATCGTCACGTAAGGGATCGTGGTTTTCTGTGCCGCGTCTTCGCGTAATGTAGTTATACGCGCTTTCCGCAGACGCTTCAGGTGAGACATCTCCGTCCATTATGTCAAACACGCGGAAGGCGTATCCTTTTGGGGCAAGTTTGTTGCGCGTCATCTGTATAAACTGATGAAGGGCGGCCTTGCTCATATTATAAGCGAAATGATCGATACGGCGCGTTTCGTTAATCGACGCGTCCGCGCTGGTTAGATAGAAGAGGCGTTTACCTTCGCCTTGGTCAAGCAAGGGCAGAAAGGCCTCAAGTATAGCCATACTGACAAGCACGTTTTGACGGTACGCCTGCTCTATCACTTTTATATCTATGCCGTCCCGTACTGTGAAGGTGTCTTTTGCGGAGAGGACATCGGTGGTGTCCAGAAGGAAATCCAGCCTGCCGGTTTTTTCCTTGAGCGCCGCCGCAGCCATGTATGGGTCTGCGGGTAAAAGCGTAATATTTTCTATCGGTTTATTGCCCATAGCGAACACATGGAATCCTTCGCGGGCGAATATTGCCGCAAGCGTTTTGTCAAAAACTGTATCCAAACAGGTAACAAGCGCGGTTTTTTTCATATCACAGCCTCAAAACGGCCATTCATAGCCGGAATAATCTACCATCACAAGCCGATGTTCATCGTGAAGCGGCGTCTCGAAGTATTTTGCCCCTATGCCGCCGATATAATCAGGGTCGTAGAGCGCTTCTTCGGAAAGCGAGCCGTCCCACATGCGCCGCTTCATCCAGCCGGGATGGAAGAGGCGGAAGGTGTAGCCCTGGGAATATAATTGATTGTGCAGAATGCGCACCCCCATATTGAGGGATGCCTTACTCATGGGGTACGGGTACGGGCTGTCGCACCGATTTTTCATCAGCGTAATACATGACACCTCGCTTGTTACAAAGCAGAGCCGTTTCATTTTGCCCCGATCCAGTAACGGCAAAAAGCTTTCAACAAGAAGAACAGGCCCCAGGGCATTGACCTGAAACGATTTCCATACCGATTCAAGATCCATAGGAGATTCATACAGATTACATTGTACGTGGTCCATTAAAGCCGCGTTGGAGATTAGCATATCAAGGGAATCAGTAACTTTTAACAAACTGTCCTTTGCGGCGGCTATGCCGTCCGCGCAACCCACGTCAAGTTTGACGATATGCAAATTGGAGTTCTTTTCAACCTCACTCTCCAGAAGGGAATAGTCATTTAAATACTTTCCGGCAAAGACTATCCATTCACGTTTCAGAAATTCTTTGCACAGCGAAAGCCCTAACCCCCTGTCCGCGCCGGTTATAAATACGCTTTGCATACGCACACCTGTTATCGAGTACCGCACCATTTTAACGCGTTGGCGATTGTCCGCTGGTATTGCTGGTTGAGCCATACGGGCAAAAGATGTCCCGGCATAAGGACGCATACGCGCCCCTTCCCCTGAGCGCGCACATACCCCGCAGGGCATATCCACGCAGGCGTGTTGTTATAAGGATCCTCCTGATATTTATCCGCCTCCCCCTGCGGCGGGGAATAAGACGCCATTAAAATGTCCGCATCACGGGCAAGATTTTCAATCCGGTAGTGTTCGTCGGTTTCGCAGAACATCCCTACGCCTTCGGTTACAGGATGAGACTTAATCGGCTGGACGGTAACTGGACATGCGTTAGGGTGATAGACAAAGCGGCAACCAATTAAATTATCAAGCGCTTCCGTTTGCCCACCTGCCACCATGCCGCTATGCGCTACCAGCAGCCCGCCGCCGTTCTCCACATAAGAAACAAAAGCCTTCTGTATTGCTTCTGTTTTCCAGCTTGACTTATCCTCATGGCTGATTTCATCGCTTTTAGCCAAAAGAACGACAGGGTAATTTGAAAGCGTATCCGGCGAAAAATCCTTCGCGTTGGTAATTATGTCGAATTGAAAGCCCTGTGCGGCAAGAGGGGCAACGCCGTCAATGAGAATCTGAGCCGGGTGCCAGTAGTCGTCACATAGTAATAATACGCGCATGGTATATTATAGAATATAGTTTGTTTTTTTACTATGAAGTGATTTGTATAAAATATAAGATTGACAATATTGTACAAATTATGTATATTATACAATATACGGCTAAAAAAGCCTAAAATTTCGAAAATCTGCCATATGTGGCGTGCTGTTGGGAGTAAGGAAATAGGATCGTGACCTATAGCATTTGGGGTAAGCTGTTCAGCGCCGGGGCGTTTGGAATTTGTTCATCTGTACGCCTTAGACGGTTTTCTTTATATTATCCCCCCCCCCCCCC
>Ga0268262_10000126_pt1 | contig 94367 bp, 93 predicted proteins | sample TergutNc150P3_FD_190354 | JGI IMG/M metagenome (GOLD analysis project Ga0268262, IMG submission 190354) | Nasutitermes corniger P3 segment gut microbial community from laboratory colony in Florida, USA - Nc150 P3 (SPAdes) (version 2) | ecosystem: Host-associated > Arthropoda: Insects >... | reverse complement strand
GTTCCAAAATCTGGATGGCGGAGAATTTGAATTATGGCGGAAAAAACGGCAGCTTGGGAAAATCCTGCGACAACGGTTATTGCAGAGTTTATGACTGGGTTTCCGCCAAAGCCGCCTGCCCAGAAGGCTGGCATTTGCCCACTTTCAGGGAATGGTATGAGCTTTTAAGTTCTGCCGGCGCAAGCAGCGAAAAAGGTCAATGGTGGAGCGCAGAAGAAGACAGCCCCGACAGAAGCTATTCGTGGCATTCATCTTGCAACAACGGATTTTTTCACAACAACTCGCACAAACTATGCCTTTTGGAAGTCCGGTGCGTGAAAGATTGAAAACCTGCGACAATTATTGTCGTAACTATTTTCTATATTATAAATACATAACAAATGAGAGGTACTTATGCTTGATTTTTTAGACTACTTGGCAAATCGCTTAAAATCGGAAATGGATGGTGGCAGTTATTGGAGAAGAGCGGTCAGCTTGAATTCTGAAGATTGCAGATATTTGCTTATTATGCAAAATCATCCGAAAACATTTCAATTGGAAAGCGAGGTATATACGGGGCTGCTCAATTTTTTTGGGACAGATGGATTAAAAATATTCGCAAATTATGCAAAACGGCACTATGAAAAACATTCTGGTGAAAATAAAGAACACGAGGAATACATATTGGCAGAAATAGCCAAATCTCGTGAGCAAAAATCTAAAATGGAAGGTTGGATGACCTTGTATAAACTATTGAATTCCGAGCAATGGAATTCTACGGTAAATAAAAATTTGGACATAAATTACGCACTCTCTATTTTCCTAAGGCTTGCAATTCGCAGAGAAGACCAAGCCTTTAATAAAATTTTTGAAAAACGGCTCAATTCATTATGCGAAACGCTGAACTTAGACAGAATAAATAAAGACATTCTACGTTTTTTATTTCTTTTGGATTACAGTGATTCTATAGAAAAAATCTATGAAAGTGCTTGCGAAACGCTGAGAGTTACACGCAATAGAATAAATTACAGTGCCATTGCCATGATGGTAAATCACCCCGAAGAAATCGTTTTGGAGGCAATATCCAAAGAAAAAGGTTTGATGAACATAGGAGTTGTATGCTATCAAGGACACATAGGCGTAGAAGTTTCCTTTGAAATAAGAAGATTTTTAAAAGGTCTTGGCTCCGATAATCTAATGGACATCTATGCGACCATTGATAAAAAAACTGCTCTGCCCATAGAAAAATTTGAGTGCCAAAAAGAGGCAAAATTTATAATAGACTTAATATCCATCCACCAAAACGACAGACCCTTGCATTTTTTGCTTTACGGAATGGAAGGCACAGGCAAAACCGAGCTTGCGCGGACAATAGCCGCAAATGCGAATTGCAGCCTTTTGGATATTGGATTTAGCAGCGCGCAAAGGCAAATATTTAATGAAGAAGATAACTTGGAAAATGCCGTAATGAGATTTCGCATAAGGGCACTTAGCATTGCTGAAATTATGTTTAGAAATAAAAACAATCTAATTTTGTTGATAGACGAAGCAGATGTTTTGCTAAATAGTTTTGAAAAAGGTCTTTTAAACCAAATGCTGGAAGATATGCGTTTGCCTGTGATTTGGATTAGCAATAGCCTGCGTTTCACTCAACGTTCAACAATGAGGCGTTTTAATTATAGCATAGAATTCAAGGCAAATAGCCCATCTATGCGGTTAAGGCTTTGGGAAAATATTGTGGAAAAACACGGCGCAGAAAATCTTTTCCCTGCTGAGAGAATAAGAATTTTGGCAGAAAAATACGAAGCCGCACCCGGCGGAATTGAACTCGCAGTGTCTAATGAAATTCTGCTTGCAAAAGCTGGCAAGCAGGGGGAGGTTGCAGAACTTGTGCTAAAACAACACACAGAATTGCTCGGATTTGAAAATAGCTACAAAAACACCCAAAGCCGCGCACCTAAATATGACGAGAGCATTTTGAATGTTCAAGGAATGGAAAAGGCTTTACACGCTGCAAAATGCTATGCGCAGCTCTTAAAAAATAAAGAGACTGAAAGCAATTGCACAATGCTTTTATATGGTGCGCCCGGAACTGGCAAAACGGAATTCGCAAAGTATTTGGCAAGGGTGAGCGGTTTGCAGTTTAAGGAAATAAGCTACGGCAAAATATCGTCTATGTGGGTTGGTCAAACGGAAAAAAGACTTGCGGCAGCATTTGAAGAAGCCTCCGAAGAGGGCGCATTGCTCTTTATAGACGAAGCAGACAGCCTAATTTTCGACAGGCGTGGAGCAACTCATTCTTGGGAAACCACACAGGTGAATGAGTTTTTGATTCAATTGGAAAATAGCAAATGCCTCGTTGTTTGCTCAACAAACTTCCAAGGCAAACTAGATGCCGCCAGCAACCGCAGATTTCATTTTCATTTGAAATTTGATTATCTAAAAGAAGATGGAATTCTAAAAATGGTACAGAATTTCTTTCCAGAACTTGAGCAGGAAAATTGGAATGAGCTTTGCCGCTTGGAATGCCTTGCACCCGGCGATTTTTATGCGGTATATAAACGCCTGCAATGGCTACCTAAAAACGAGCTTACTGTGGATATTATTGCAAAGGAATTGAGCGAAATAGCTTTGGCAAAGGAGCCATACGGAAACAGAAGAATTGGATTTTAGGATATTTTCTATTTTTCTAAAATGCGCAACACCGACACCTTGAAATGGCAGAGAATACTCACTATGTACCGCTTCTTCCTTCACAAAAAGGGAAAACCGCAAGCGGTCAAGGATGTTAAAAATGCTCTGGACAGCGAAGACATCGTGGCTAATATCAGAGATATTCAGCGAGACTTGGCAGATATGAAAAGCATTGGCGTTTTGGAAAGCATTGGCTCAAATCAAAATTTGCGCTATAGAATTCCAGATGTGCAGGCGATAGATTTTTATGGAGAATTAAATGAAAGCGATATTTTCTCCTTTTTGCTCCTATCCAAAATTCTGTTTTGGATGTTTGGCGAAAGCATAGATATTGAATCTTTGGAAAAGGCGATTTCTGGTAGCTCTCAAAAAACGCTCAGGCTTTATGGAAAGGATTTGTATAGGGATTTGTCTGCTAAAATGGGTGGAGTTCTAGAATATGTTGGCGAACAGAGTGTGAGAAATGATAAAACGAAATTTTTCCATTCTTTCATAAGAGGATTGTTGGAGCAGAGAAAATTGGAAGTCGAGTATGAAGGCATTGTGGACGAAGCTCCAAAGAGAAGAATTTTGGAACCTTGGGCTTTGATTGTGTACAAGTCTTCGTTATATCTTTTGTGCCACGACCAAAACAAATTGAAATGCTTTAAATTGTCACGTTTTACTTATGTTAAAATTTTGAGCGAAACTTTTGAAAAGAAATATGATGTTCTAAAAAAAGAGCTTGACAAAATGAAATACAATGGTACTATTTGGGATGCAAAAAAAGAACAGGAAAAAGAACCGGTTTTGATTAAACTCAAATTTGACTGGTATTGCCGTTTGACTTTGCAAGAGCATTTATTTTTGGATGATATGAGAATAATTGAACATAAAGAAGAAAAATGGATAGAGGTTCGCCTGAAAAGCCCAATAAACCTAGACTTGCTAGAATGGATTCGCTTTTGGGGGTATAATGTCAGGGTTATAACCCCGAATGAATTGAAGCAAGAAATGGTGAAATATGGAAAATGGCTGTGTGAAAATTCATAACAAGGAGAAAACTATGGAGCAAAAAGAAGAAATAGCTCAAAAATTGCTTTTGGACTTTGAAGATTTGGGGATTGGCATAATGCAGAAGTTTTGGTTGCATAATGCAGGGATTAAAACAATCGCAGACATTGTTCGACACACAGAAGCCAATTTCAAAAAAAAGTTTGGTCATAGAACTGTTTTAAATGTAAAAGACATTTTAACATCAATGGATCTCACATTTGGCATGGATGTGGGTGCTTATATAGAAGAACCCCCGAAGGAAAGTTTTTTAAATAAAATAACCTCCACCATAATCGGCGGTGCAATAGGAGATGCTCTGGGCGTTCCCTTTGAGAACCAGAAACGAGATACATTCAAAGCAACCGATATGATAGGCGGCGGAACGCACAAGCAGCCCGCTGGCACGTGGTCTGATGACACCTCACTAACGCTATGCCTTATGGAAAACATAGTAGAAGGTGGAGATTGCGATGCCCTTATGCGCAAATTTTCCGACTGGCACAAAAATGGCTATATGACTCCTCACGGAAAATGCTTTGACGATGGGCACACTACCTTTGCAGCGATTAAGGCATTCAGAAAAGGAACTCCGGCAAGCCAATGCGGGCAAACCAAAGAAAGTGATTGTGGCAATGGTTCATTGATGCGTATTGCTCCGGTGGTACTTATGAACATTGAAAACTACAGCCTGAATTCCCGTTTAGAAAATATAGAAAAATATTCCGCTATCACCCACGCACACCCACGCGCAGTTTTAGGCTGCACATTATACTCGGAATACCTACGGCTAGTGTATTTTTGGAAAAGCAAAGGTGTTAGGGGCATACTTGATGATATGGCATTTTCATACCGTCACGGAGAATTCTGTAGATATCACTATAAGGATACAACTTATGAGAGCGAAGTATCCCATTATAAACGCATATTCAGCGATGATTTCGTGAATTTGAAAAGAGATGATATTCAATCTGGTGGATATGTGGTGCACACTCTTGAAGCCGCTTTGTGGTGTTTTTTGAAAAACGACAATTTTAAAGATACCGTGCTAGAAGCGGTAAATCTCGGAGATGATACCGATACAACGGCAATGGTGGCAGGTTCAATGGCGGGCTTGTTTTATGGGCTTGAAAGCATACCAGAGGAATGGCGCAAAACACTCGCAAAATACGATGAGATAATAGAATTATGCAAAAAATATGCAGCGAAAATCACTTCCCCACCGGATGATTAAGCATAGGTATCTGCGAAGCGTTTAGCTTCAAAGCCTTGGTTAAAGCATCAACATCCATAGATGCGCGGACTCTGGTGATTAAGCCTGTGCCGGAACAGTTAGAGGGGGTATTTGGCAAATACTTGACCAATATCACATTTTTCTGCACAAAATAACAAAATTTCAACAGCTTTTGCTTTACAGCTTCAAAATAATGTATATTTATATTGAATTATGAGGCATCGTTTAAAAGACATAGCAACTATCAACTTCGGAATATTGGAATCCGCTCCAATATCAGAAAAAAAATATGAAGGAATCCAATGGATTACCACGGCTAATCTTTTGCCCAATAATAATATAGCAAAATATGAACAAAACCTTTCCTTTAAACCGTGCGAATCATTGTCCGTTAAAAGCAATGACATTTTAATACGCCGCATTGCCCCCGGCTATGTAAATTATTTACAGGAAACCGTACCGAATTGTTATGTAGCAAACAATTTAATAGTAGTCCGAGCAACCGAACTTGTTAATTCAAAATATTTAGCGTATTATCTTTGCCAAAACCTAACTAAAATCATAAAAAAAGCAGCAAAAGGCACAGTGCTTCCCACGCTTGCACGGCAGGATTTAGCGGAATTTGAGATTATATTACCAGACAGACAAAAGCAAAATCTTGTAGGGGAACTTTGGTTTTTGGAAATGGAAAAGATCAAGTTGCAAGAGCAACTGAGAATTTTGGAAAATAAAAAATTGCACTACTTGTTAAGTATGTGCATTAAACAATCGGAGAATAAATAATGACCTCTTTTGACGACATAAAAAAAGCATTGTGGGCTGGAGCCGATACTTTCAGAGACACCATAGATGCGGCAAACTACAAAGACTATGTGCTTTCTATGCTGTTTGTGAAGTATTTGTCAGATACATATAAAGAAAACGTGGAAGAGTTGTCGGAACAATACAGTGGCATAAGGCTTGAACGCCAGAAAAGTCAGTTGCCGTTTGTATTGAAAGAAGAATGTACTTTTGATTATCTGTTAAAACACAAAAACGCGGTTGATATAGGCGGAAAAATAAACGAAGCACTTACAGGAATAGAAGGCTCAAATCCTATTTTAACTGGGTTATTTCGTACCATAGATTTTAACAGCCACGGGAATCTTGGTGGAAAAGAACAAAAAAATCCAATGCTAAGGAATTTGTTAAATGATTTCGCAGATTTAGATTTACGCCCAAAACAGATAGAAACAAATCAAGAGCAAATCCCTGCCGATGTTATAGGTGATGCTTATGAATATATGATTGGCGAGTTTGCAACTATGTCTGGCAAAAAGGCAGGTACTTTCTTTACTCCGCAAGAAATTTCCGAAGTTTTAGCTCAAATTGTAGAACCTAAGCCCAATGAACGTGTTTATGACCCAACTTGCGGTTCAGCTTCGTTGCTCATTCGCACGGCTAAGAAAGGCGGCATTAATAAAGTGGCGATTTACGGGCAGGAAGTTGGTACTTCCACAATTTCATTAGCTCGTATGAATATGTTTCTGCACAACATTACAGATGCAAAATTAGCACAAGGCGATACGCTTGCTAGTCCTAAGCATTTGGACGGAGATGGCAATCTTATGAAATTCGATTGCATAGTTGCCAATATGCCGTTCAGCAAAGATAAATGGGCATCTGGTTTTAATCCAGGCGGAGAGTTTTTCGATTCAAAAAAAGATTTTACTATGGAACCATCACTTGACCGCTGGCATCGTTTTGATTTGGGTGTTCCTCCTGCAAGCAAGGGTGATTGGGCGTTTTTGCTGCATATGATTGCAAGTATGAGCGCAAGCGGTCGTGTTGCCGCTGTAGCTCCGCACGGCGTTTTGTTTCGCGGTGCGAGCGAGGGTCGTATTCGGGAAGCTATTGTTGAGAAAAATCTTGTTGATGCTGTGATTGGTTTGCCTGAAAATCTTTTTTATGGCACGAGTATTCCTGCTTGTGTTATTGTTTTTAAAAAAGGCAGGAAGAATACGGATGTTTTGTTTATAGATGCTTCGGGTAAAGATAATTATGAGAAGAATAAGGCGAAGAATAAATTGCGTGGCAAGGATATAAAAAAGATTATTGAGACTTATCGTGCATATTTGTCTGGGAATAAAAAGAAGGCGGAGGTGGAAAAATACAGCCATATTGCTAAGTTGCAGGAAATTATAGATAATGAGTATAATTTGAATATTCCTCGCTATGTTGATACTTTTGAGGAAGAGGAGCAGATTGATATTTCGGCTGTTAATGCAGAAATTGCTGATATTAAGGGGAAGATTGCTGGGGTGGAAAGGGAGATGGGGAAGTATTTGAAGGAATTGGAGTTGGGGTGAGAAATGGAACAAAAAATACGTTTAATAGATTTATGCTCTGGGAAACCTTTATACGGCTTGAATGAAGCTGCTACTGACGATATTACTTTGCCAAGATATTTGCGAATAACAGATATAAATGACAATGGAAATTACGTATATCAAGGTGCACACGTTCATTGTGAAGATGATGTATATAAACTTAAACAGGACGATATTGTATTTGCTAGAACAGGTGCTTCGGTTGGGAAATCATATTTATATAATGAAGCAGACGGCGAACTTGCTTTTGCAGGTTTTTTAATTAAATTTTCTATTGACCCAAAGAAAGCAAATTCTCGTTTTATTTCATATTGTTGTAATACAAAAGAATATTGGAAATGGGTAGAGATAAATTGCGCTCGTAGCGGACAACCTGGAATAAATGCCGAAGAATATTCGTCATTAAGTTTGCCTTATTTTGATTTTGCACAAAAAGAACAGCAAAGAATCGCCAAAATCCTAGCAAAATGGGACGAGGCGATTGGGCTGCAAGAACGATTGATTGAAAAACTTGAAATACAGAAAAAAGGACTGATGAAAAAATTATTGATGCCAAAAAAAGATTGGAAGATTGAACTTTTGCAAAATGTTGTAAATAGACAAAAAGCAACGGCTGTTCAAATACATAACAAAGGTAAATATCCTATTATTGATATGGAATATTATTTGAATAAAAAATACATAAATTATACTAATGATGCTGGACTTTTTGTTGATGAAAATGATGTTATTTTATTATGGGACGGAGCAGGAGCAGGTACATCTATTTTTGGCGTAAAAGGTATGTTATGCTCCACTTTTGTTAAATTAGTTCCCACATCTATTCTTAATGCAGGTTTTTTATATTATTTTCTTTGTTACGTTAAAGACAAAAATAATAATCTTAGAGAAGGTTCTGGTATTCCTCATATGCCAAAAGATTTTTTCAAAATACAAAAAATATTTTTGCCAAAAATAGATACTCAAATTTCTATATATAAATCACTATCTTTTGTAGATAAGAATATAAATTTACAATCCCAAAAACTTGAACTTTTCAAAAAACAACGCAAAGCACTTATGCAACTACTTTTAACAGGAGCGGTGCGGGTATGAGGTCACAATGCTTATAAATACAAAAAAGTACCTGCAAGTTGTGGAAGATGTTATTTACGCAACAGCTTGTTGCACAATTGCCAGAGGAATTTTAATATGCCAATTCGCCTAGACCATACAATTTTCAACAAAAGAAAGAGTTTTTATGTAACTGCTTTTAATAGGAACGGTGCGGGTAGGAGCGATAATCAGGGGGTAGGAGAGCTTCGGGGAGAGGCTTAAACAAGATTTTTTCCAGAATTATCATTTAATTCTTGCTTTTTCTCTGAAATTTTTGTATATTTATTAGTAGGAACTTCGTGTTCCAAAGCCTCTGTTTCATATTCTCTAGCAATCGCGATGGGTGATTGGGAGGATGTAAAGCGTGAGGCTTTTTCTTTATCCTGCCAAGCGACAAGTTTATTACCACTTTTGAACCAATTTTTTAATTCCGCGACATTATCTTTTGGATATACACTTACTATGGAATTTATATCCATGCTGTTTTTCTTGCCTAAGGCATCTTTATACATTTTTATAACTACTACAAAGTTATTCCCATTCTTGTCTTTTAAATCCGTTAGAATTATTTTTGCCCCATCGTTTTTAGTGCTGTTAAAGACGGCTATAGGTTCATTTATTGCTTTTGGCAGGTCTCTTATATCTGCAATGTCAAACTGATGTTTGTTTTTATAATTCTCGCTTGCTTTATGCTCCAACCTGCCAGCTTTAAGTTCAATAGGTAAGTCTGGTATTCCAGCATTTTGTAAAACCTGCCCTGGCTTACCTAGCAGATAGATATGTCCTTTTGGTAAAGTACCTTCTATCTGCTGTTTTAGCTCATAATTAAATCTGTCATTCATGGCTTGTGGAAAATACAAAAATGTTATACCGCTATAACTCTCAGAATTTACTATATTTACTATTAATTTAATAGAGGAAGTAATATGACTAAAGCAAGTATGAGTGTTAATGAATTTCTTATGGAATATTTTCCTAAATCGTATGTTGTTTATAAATACGAAGAAGAGGAATCTTTGCAACACTATATTGATGTAGCAACAGAACAATTTAACAAAAAGATAAAACAAATACTGATGGGAAAACATTCAATGCAAAGTAAAAGCAAAAGAGTTTGCACTTAAAAATATGCCAATCCGCCTAGACCATACAATTTTCAACGAAAGAAAGGAAAGTCAAGACAAGATTATCCAGCTTCTTGAAAAAATGGGCTACGAATATGTAAGCCGTAGCGAGGCAGAAAAAAAACGAGGGCAATTGTCCAAAGTTATTTTTGAAGACGAACTTGCAAAATATCTGCGTAAACAGGTTTATATTTTCAATGAACAAAAATATTCTTTTTCCGCAGACTCCATTGCAAAAGCAATCAAAGAAATAGATGCCTCATTACTGCAAGGATTAATGACTGCAAGCAAAGAAATTTACAATAACTTAACAAACGGCATAAGCCTTGAACAAAACATACCTATAGATGGCGGAACTCCTTGCAAACAATCTTATGACCTATATTACATTGATTTTCAAAACCCAGAGAACAATATTTGGCAAGTCACCGAAGAATTCAGCGTAGAACGCTCAAACGGAGAATATGCACGACCAGATATAATCGTAATGGTAAATGGTTTGCCTTTGGTAGTAATAGAATGTAAAAAATCAAGCGTAGATGTTTTGGAAGGCGTAAAACAGCATTGTCGCAATATGCGACCTGAATATATTCAACAATTATTTAAATTCACGCAAATTGTTATGGCTGTAAATCCAAACAAGGTTATGTATGGCACGGCAGGAACAACGCAGGAATATTTTGCAGAATGGAAAGAAGACGAAGCAACACTTGATTTGCAAAAAACAACGCAGGACAGAACAATTTTCTATATGCTTGACAAAAATAGGTTATTGGATTTAATTCAAAATTTTATTCTATATGATGCTAACATAAAAAAAATTTGCCGCCCTCAGCAATATTTTGCTGTGAATAAAACAGTAGAACGCATTAGCGGTAAAGATGGAGCAGATAACAGAAATGGAGTTATTTGGCATACGCAAGGCAGCGGAAAATCCTTAACTATGGTGATGTTGGTTAAAAAGTTGAAAATGATGAAATTAATTGAAAATCCTCGTTTTTTAATTGTAACCGATAGAATTAATCTTGACAAACAAATTCGCGACAACTTTAAACATACAGATATGGAACCGGCACGAGCAAAAACAGCTAATGCGCTTAAATTCTTATTGGAAGATAAAGGCAAACATACCATAACCGCACTTGTAAATAAATTCGGCAAAATAGCAAAAGACGGATATGTTTGCAAAGATAGTGAAAATTTTTATGTTTTGATAGACGAAGCACACCGCTCGCAATATAGCTCAATGTATAATTATATGCTGGAAATATTGCCGTCATCTGCGTTTATAGCATTTACAGGCACACCATTAATTGCAAAAAAAGATAAAAATACTTATAAAAATTTTGGTAAGGCAATACATAATTACACAATGAAACGAGCTATTGAAGATAAATCTATTGTTCCGCTTGTTTATGAAGGACGAAAGGTGTGTTTAGACAATCCTAAAAATATAATAGACGATTATTTTGAGAGTTTGACAAAAGAGCTTTTGCCTGAGCAAAAAAAAGTATTAAAAGAAAAATTTAGCAAATACAAGCAACTTGCAGAAACAAGCAGCCGACTGAATATACTCGCATTTGATATTCACGACCACTTTATCAACTATTGCAAACCCAAAGGTTTAAAAGCAATGATTGTCTGCTCTTCTCGTGCATCGGCAGTGGATATGTACAATATTTTAACCAATACTTTCAAAGATATACATCCTGCCGTTGTTATAACATTTGATAATAAAAACGAAGGTGAAGGCGATGATATAAGCAATACGGCATTGGAGAAAATAAATGATTATCACAAAAAAGTTGTAAGTCTTAGATTTAGAGATGATGATGAAAAATACGAAACCTCTGTTTGTAACAGGTTCAAAAATCCAGAAGATGACTTGGATATTTTAATAGTAAAAGATAAATTGCTCACAGGCTTTGATGCTCCTGTTGCTGGAGTATTGTATTTAGACAAATCAGTTAAAGAACATTCTCTATTACAAGCAATCGCCCGCGTTAATCGCGTGCATCCAGGAAAAGAAGTGGGATTAATTGTAGATTATTATGGCATTTTCTCAAAATTGAATGCTGCAATGGAAATGTATGACGATGCAGAATCTGGTTTTAACCTTTTTGACAAAAAAGATTTAGAGCAAGCGATTTTTGGTCCTATTGATGAAAAAAACAAACTGAAAAATGCTCACGAAAAATTATTGGCAATTTTTGAAGCCTTAGAAAATAAAAATAGAAAAGACAGCAATATTTGGCAAGTTTATTTGAAAAATGACGATTTTGGCGACAAACGCAGAAAAGAATTCTACGAGGCTTTAAAAAGCTTCGCAATAGCATTAAATTTAGCTCACACAAACAGGGCGATTTTTATTGCGGTGGGATTAAAGCAAATTGAGATATATAACAATGATTACTTGTTTTTCAGGAAATTGAAAGATTCTGTTATAATGCGATATAATGATAATGCAGAGGATTTATCAAAATATGAGAACGGAATTCGCAATCTTTTGAATACCTTTATAAAGGGTGATGAAATAAAAATAACAGTTAAGCCTATTCAAATAGGTGATGAAAAAGCTATGCAAGAAATATTCGAAAAATTTGAAACAAATGATGCTCGTGCAGATGCAATTAGAACTAGAATAGAATCAAAATTAAGACAAGTGAGATATGAAGACCCCTTAATGTATGAAGATTTTTCAACAAAAATCCGTAAAACTCTGGCTGAATATGAATTATTGCGAGATACGGATAAGTACCTTGCCAACATAAACCGCATCTACGATGATTTTAATCAAGGTTTAACTTCGCACGATTACCCAGCTTTTATAGGAAACGACAGCGAAGCAAAATCTTTTTACGGAGCTATTTACAAAAACTTGCAAAATACAACGAAACTGGATTCGTCTTATAAAGAATTAATAGGTTCGGTTGCTAAAGATATCAAACAAGTGATAATAGATAACACAAAACGCGATTGGAAAAATAATTCTACTGTACACAAACAAATTCATAAGGCATTAGACGATTATTTATTTGAATTATTTGAAAAAATCGGACTTGATATAAATAACAGCGATATAGTTCAAATTATAGATTTGATTATTGATGAAATTATGAATATAGCTATTGTGAGATTTTAATGGAAAATTATATTTTGGATTTGGGTGCAATCAACGGTAAAGTTCGTATTGAAATTCAACATAAAAAGATAAGAAATGTTCATTTGAAAGTATATAAAAATTTATCTGTCTCTCTAAATTTACCCCCTAAAGTACCAGACGAATGGATAATAAAATTTTTAGAAAAACATAAAGATTGGATTGACAAGCAGATTACGAAATATAAAGCGGCTAATGGTTATAATAGTTTGCATAGCTTAAAAAATGGCTCTTCAACGCAATATTTAGGCAAAGACATACGAATACTCCAAAAGAAATCTGATACCCATGAAGCAAAAATCATCGTAGATGGAAAAATCGTAAATGTTTATTTAACGGAGAAAAATAATTCTGAAAGTCTTGAAAAATTATTCCTATCTTGGTGGAGAAGACAGGCCTATAACATCTTCTTAGAAGAATTAACATTTTTATACAATAGAATTTTTAAAAAATATTCCATTCCGTTCCCTTTATTGCAAATTCGCAAAATGGGCACTTTATGGGGCAGTTGCATAAAAGAGCGAAATAAAATAGTACTAAACGAATATTTACTCAAAGCCGATAAATTATGCATTCAATATGTTGTTCTGCACGAATTAACTCACTTGTTATATGACAAGCACAACGCCGATTTCTACAATTTTCTCACTATTCAAATGCCCGATTGGAAACAAAGGAAGAATAGGTTGGATAAAGAAGTTGTTAATGGGTTGTGAGGGTATTTACTTCCCCACAGGATGATTAAGCATAGGTATCTGCGAGGCGTTTAACTTCAAAGCCTTGGTTAAAGCATCAACATCCATAGATGCGCGGACTCTGGTGATTAAGCCTGTGCCGGAGCAAAATAGGGAAATATTTTGAGACACAATGCCAGCATCCATTGCTCCAAGCCTTTTTTTGGTTATGTCATCGCCACTGCCGAACTTGGAAATATCGGAAACCAGCACCACAATAATAGGGGCATCGCCAAAAGCCTTTTGACCGCCTGCACCTGCGGCACGTAAATCGCTGTTTGCAACTAAACTGAGAGAATGTTCTTTGGCATTGTATAAATATGCTCCGCTTTTTGCAAGAACGTATAGATAAATGTCTTGGTTATTCATGGCAGATGGCGCGGTACGCCTGCCCTCTGCTGGTCTGTTTACGCCATTTGCAGCCCATAACAAATCGGAAATTTCTTCAAGGCTTAAATCCTTTGCCTTTTGAAAATCCTGCGCCTCGGCAGATTTCCTCAAAGAAAGGGATTTTGTTATAGAATAGCCCTTGTCTAAATTGGGCTTTGGGAGGCTCACATTTTGCCCTGAAAGCTGGGCAAAAGAAAGCGTGGCGGCGGCTAGAGTCAAAAAACATAGAATTTTCATAGGAAATAAGGTAGAAAAAAATTGGCACGATTTTTGCATTAAACACAGTATGTCTCTATTTGAAGGTCTAAATATAGCTACTCGCGGACTGTCGGCTTCACAGCTTGGCATAAACGTCACAGGTCAAAATATAACAAATGCTGGCACAGAAGGCTATTCCCGCAAGCGCATAGAGCAAAGCGCAGACTGGAGGCGCGATGGTGCTTATGGGCAAATGGGCTTTGGGGTGGAGGTTTATTCCATAAATAGGGTACGCGACCAATTCATAGACCGTTTAGTGAACGAGGAATCCACCCGTTATGGGCATTATGCCATAAAAGACTCCGCTTATGCCAGAATAGAAGATATTTTTAACGAACCTAGCAACCACGCTTTGAATTCTCTTTTGAATGATTTTTGGAATGGCTGGGACGATGTTTCAAAAAATCCTGAAAGCGCAGGAGCAAGGGAAACGCTTCGCTCCACAAGCGAAAGCTTAGTCAACCAATTTCACTACCTAACAACGCAGCTCAGATCTTATAAAGATACCATAAATGATGAAATAGAAGCTCGCGTGAACAGAATAAACGAAATTACCGCTGGAATTTACCGTTGCAATATGGCAATAGCCGCTGCTGAAAACACGATTGGCAACAAAGCAAACGACACCCGCGACCAACGCGATTTATTGCTTCAACAGCTTTCGCAAATAATAGATGTTGATTATTTTGAAGACGACAACGGCATCCTTATATTAAGTTCAAATGGGCAAATGCTGGTTAGCCAAGCAAAAAATCACGAACTTATCATGAGCCGCCAAGAATTTGTGGAAGAAGACGGCTATAGGTTTTCAAAGGTGGAAGTTCGCCTCGATTTAACTGGAAATGCCTTTATTCCAAAGCAAGGCGAAATGAGAGCCTTGATGGATGTTAGAGACGAAGACATTCCAAGATACGAAGGCTACTTGAACAATCTGGCAAAGACTCTTATAACCGAAGTGAATAAAATTCACCAAACAGGCTATGCGCTATCTGGCTTATCTTATATAGACTTTTTTAACGGCGAAGCAGAAAATTTCAGCGCAGCAAACATAAAGCTAGGGCAAGCGATTAAAGCCGATATAAACAACATTGCAGCAGGTATTGGCGGAAAAATTATAAATGTAGATTCAATGCCTATAACTGATGTATCTAAAGGTTTCCTTATAGATACAAGCACTGCTACTTATACCGCAGTACGTTTGAAATTACAGGACCTAGAGCCACCAACAACCGCAGACGGAGCTTCATACCCGCAATTTAGGCATGTTTGCAAAGGCTCTCTCACCATAGAAATAAATGGCATAGCCTTGCAAGAGGGTTTGGATTATTATGTGGACTACCAAAACGCAGAAATTACATTTAACGATGATGATGGTGAAATTGCAAAAGCGGCTAGGCAAGGAACTTTAAGGATAAGTTTTGATTACAACACAACCGGATATGCGGGACCAGGCGATGGCGACAACGCTCTCTTGCTTTCGCAGCTTCGCAATAACTTGGTTATGCAAGGCGATGTGTTTGGAAAAAGCACACAAACCATAAATCAGTATTATTCTGGAATGCTAGGTCGCCTTGGTACCGAACGCAACGATGCTGGAGCAGGCTTAAACACCCGTGCTTTTGCTTTGCAACAGCTTATGGTTCGCCAAAATGAAGTGATGGGAGTAAATTTAGACGAAGAAATAGCAAGCCTAATCCAATATCAGCACACATATCAGGCAAGTGCGCGTTTTTTAACAACAATAAATACTATGCTGGAAACATTACTCAATATGTAAAAAATTTCTACCTTCTTTTTCGCAAATGATTTCTTTAAATATAAAATCAAAAAAAATAGGACGCGGTTCATTGCTAGCAACCTGCCTAGCACTGTTTATTTTGGTTTTCACTTTGCTCAATTCCGTTGGAGCCGAGCATGAAAGCGATTCGGTTATTTTTGAAATTTCAAGTTCAGATATAGTTTCAGACCCAAGCTCGGATTCAAATTTAGATGTTGTCGCAGAGCAGGGAGATTCTATTTTAGCTGTAAGTACGAAAAAATTATTGAACCGTTACCATCCACCTAATGCCTTTATTTTGCTTATGGATGCAAAAAGCGGAAAAATTTTAGCTTGGGGGCAAAGGGAAAATGACAAAAATTCAGAAGTACCAACTTTTTTTAAGCGGGATTCTTTTCCTGCGGCAAGCCTTGCGAAAATAGTGACCGCTGCCGCCGCTCTTGAAACTGGAAAAAATTCAAAAAGCGAATTTCCAAAAATAGGCAGAAATTCAACCCTCTACAAAAGGCAGATTTTTCCAAAAGAAAATCAAAAAACCAACTTTATAACCCTTGAAGATGCTTTTGCAAAAAGCAATAATCCTGCAATGGGAATAATTGGAATGGAAATAGGAAGAGAAAAAATGCAAAACATTGCCGAAAAACTTGGATTTGCAAATTTCAATTATCCCGATTCAGATTACGAACTTGCAGAAAGCTCAAGCGGATTCACAAAGCGCAATATGCTCTCTCCCCTGCAAACCGCAAATGCCATAAGAAAGCTCCTATTTATTCAGCCAGAGAACTCTTTTCAAAAAACAACCTACGAAGAAATGCGAAATTTATTTTTAAAAACCATAACAGATGGCACAGCTTCAAAAGACATCAGAAAAAGCGTATTCAACTACAACAGAAATTCTCTGAACATAGGCGGAAAAACAGGTTCTTTGAACGGAGAATCCCCAACAGGTCGCTACGACTGGTTCGCGGGCTTTGCGCAGAAAAAAACCGAACCCGAAAAAGCGGTGATAGTTGTGGTGATGCAAGTTCACGGCGCACTAAGAAATCAACATTCAAGCATAATAGCCGGCTTGCTTATCAACGAGTGGGCAAAGAGGTGATGTTTGCATTATTGGTTGCGGGAGAAGATTCCGGTGATATTATTGGAGAAGATGTTGTAAAAAGCGTTTTGAAAGAGGGGCTTGAAGCTTGGGGAACAGGCGGCACATATATGAAAAACGCAGGCTTAAAAACCGTAGCCAATTTTGAAGACATGGCGGTGAACGGATTTTTTGATGTATTGAAAAAATTGCCGAAACTTTTTTTTATAAAGAGAAAACTCTCAAAAATATTGCGAAGCGAAGACTGCAAATCCTTGATTTGCATAGACTACCCCGGAATGAATTTATCCCTGACAAAACTTGCAAAAAAAATAAACAAGCCAGTTTTTTACATAGCACCACCGCAAATATGGGCTTGGAAAAAAAACAGGGGAAAACATTTCAAGAACATAAATGTCGGAGTATTTTTTGAATTTGAAAAAAGCATTTACGAGAGTTTTGGAGCAAACGTAATTTTAATCAAGCACCCGTGTTTGAAAAATACAAAAGTTTGCGATGAATTCAAAGACAAGGTTTTATTTTTGCCCGGCAGCAGGCTTGGTCAATTAAAGCGAAATTTGAAAAAATATATAAGCATCGCAAAAAACGAAGAAAACGCCGTTTTTGTAGCCTCTCGCAAGGAACTCTTTGATTTTTTAAACAAAAAACTAGGCGGCAAATTTCCAGTTATTTTAAGAGAACACGGAACCTCTTTTGCGGGAGCAAAAGCAGCAGTTTGCACACCCGGCACCGCAGTACTGGAAACTTACCTAGCTGGCGTTCCAACCACAGCGGTAGCGGTGATAGACCCTTTAACCTACATTATGGGCAAAATTTTTCTGAAAACAAAATATTTGACATTGCCCAACATCATTTTGCAAAAGGAAGTTGTGAGGGAGTATGTTTTTTCTATATTTTCAAATACCAATGAACCTATACCACGGAAGTTATACGCAAGTATCAGAGCCGAAGATTATAACTCCGGCTCGTCTGCTTGATTTTGGCACGGGGTTTTACACTACAACAGACAAAGAGCAAGCGGTAAAATTTACCAATAAATTCGTAAATCTAGGAAAGAATAGAATTGTAAACATATATGAGTATAATGAAACTGAAGCAAGAAATACGCTATCTATATTGAAATTCAAAAAGGCAGATACGGAATGGTTGCGTTACGTTGTAGCAAATAGGTCTGGAACAGGCAAAGATAAAGATTTTGACATTGCAATGGGTCCCGTAGCCAATGACCGTGTTTATGAAGTTATTGATAATTTCGAACTTGGAGATTATTCGGAAGAAGAAACTATCCGGCGACTACTCACTTTTAGATTGACAGACCAAATTGTATTTAAAACTGAAAAATCATTGCGTTATCTTAAATATATTGGTATGGAACAAATAGGAGTATAAATGCAAAAGAACATTTCAATAGAAGAAAAGAAATATGCTTTGCGTTTATCCAAGCAAATATGCAGGATTACGCAGTTGATTATGCAAACTTACAACCTTAATGAATACGAGGCTATTGTTAATTTTTATAATTCGGAGACATACAGGTTATTGTCTGATAGCAATACAAAATTATGGTGGTATAGCGTATATGCTCTTTTTGAAATTTATAGAACGGAAAAAGAAACCAACTCTGTTTTTAATTCTCCTTATATTTTTGAGAAAAGTATATGAATGATTTGTCCGAAGAATCCAGATATTTTTTGTACTTGATTGAGCAGTATGCTTTGCACAAAGGCATTAACGGTAAACAGGTATTGGATTTATTTGAGAAACAAAATCTTGTTGAATATATATACAGTATGTATTATACATATCACACGGAACGTGTGGAAAATGCTATTGAAGATATTGACGGGAAACTACAACGTGGCAACCACTAGCTACTAATACCGCTTTTTTCGTATTATTTCCGCCATTTTCCCATAAAAACCGCCTTTTTTCACCCAAACCTTGCATTTTTCCAAAAAAAATTACTATCTTTACTCTTGACTATGATTTTTGCCAGCAAAATAGCAAAGTTGTCCGAGCTTCCAACAGAGGCTCTCTTTCTCTTGCGCATAAGTGTACGCAAGAATTTTTTTGCATATAACAAAATCGCGACCCCCCCCCCCCCCCCCCCCCCCCCCCCCCCCCGAATAAACGCGGATTTTCTCGGCTCCGTTGGCAGGGGGTTGTGAATATGGCAAAATTATTTTTTGTTTTGCTGGTTTTTGTTTTTGCCGCTTATGGGCAAGAGGAGCAGAAGCGTGTTGCGATATTGAGAACAGTGGATGATGGCAGTCCTGAGATAGAACCCACTGAGTTAATACACTTAACCGTAAAGTTGCGTGAAATAGCTGGCAATGTTTTGCAAAAGCATTACGGCATAATGACCGAGCAGAGCATTATTGACAAGCTAGGCGGCAAAGATATTGCTGTAAAAGCCTGCAAGGAAGCAGAGGGGTGCCTAGCGCAACTAGGTAGAAAAATAAATGCGGACTATATAGGACAGGCGAGGCTGGGGCGTATTGGCGGTAGTTTAACTATAAGCGTGGAACTATACAACAGCGGAAGCGGGCTTGCCATACATACGATTAGCGGAGAGTCTAAAGACGTATTCGGATTGCTTAAGATTTTGAATAAGAAGGCTCCTGAAATGTTCAAGAAAATGCCCGGCATTTCAAGCGGGCGCATTATTGAGCCTGGCATAGGCGGTTTAACCAAAGGCAAAGGTTACGAATTGGATGAAGAAAAGCGTTACGTGGTCAATTTGAACACCGAGCCACAAGGCGCAGTTTTGAGCTTTGACGGTATGCCAGCCGCCAGCTGCCCAAAAACACCCTGCAACGTAGAGCTTCGCGAGGGCAGCGTTCGCATAATAGCGAGCTTGGACCAGTATGAAATAGCAGACACAAGTGTTTCCATAAACCAGAACTATCAGGGCATAGCGATAAGATTGAAGCCCAATTTCGGGATTTTGGATATAAAGCCTGCTTATTTGGAAAATATAGGCAGAGACAGGCAGTGGAGTTTGTCGCTAAACAATAAACCTTATTCCTTGGGTGAAATAAGGCTTTCCCCGAATAAATACGTGGTTAGGCTGGGGCACGAGTGCTATGAGAACATAGGCTTTGATGTTGGCATAAACAAGGGCAGCCGCGATGTTTTTGATATGGCTGGCAACATAACGCTGAAGAAAGGCGGTTTGGTTTTGAGTACCGAAAGAAATAGAGAACCTATTAGCGAGCCTGTTTTCGTGAATGGCAAGCAGATAGGGGAAACGCCTTTCAGCGGCGCAATTCCTTTGTGCGCCAAGGTGGAGGTTGGCAAAAACAGGGATATGGTGAATGTGAAATTGAAGCACAATGAGAAAGTCAATTACAAAATTGACCTTTATAGCTCAACGCCTAGAACTGCTGGATCTTATACACCAGCATCGGATGCTGGAAACAGTCTTTTGGTTGCCATCGCTCTGGATATTATAGGAGCGGTGGTTATTTACGCTGGATATTTAGAACACGAAAAAATGTGGGCAGCATACGATGAATACAAGGAGAGAGGACTATGGCAAAGTTCATACGATAGAACTTGGAAAAATATGGAAAGCCACCTCAGTAAGAGGAATATTCTTTATACTGTTGGCGGTGTGTTTTTGGCTTCTGGGATAGGGGTGCATATATGGTTTTAAGATTTTCCCTTTTTGCTGGCGTGCTGCTTTTCATGTCTTGCTCGGTGCCGGAGCGCGATAATCCAGAGGACCAGAGGAGCAAAAAGTATCGCAGTTCTTCGTCAGTTGCCAAAAGCTCTGGTTCTGTGGCACTGTTTTCGTCAAGCTCAAAGCAGAGCAGTTCTTCCCAAAGCTCAAGTTCTGCGGTGGTATCTTCGTCAAGTTCAATGCCAAGCAGTTCTTCTTCTCCATATCGGCTTGTTTGCGAAGTTACTGAATATACGGGAATTGCAGATGAGCCTATTTATGATATGCCAGAGGTGATATGTATAGAAAATAAAAGCAAGGATGAGTTTATTTTGGAGCCAGAATATGATTTCCAATGGATTAACGCTCCTAACTGGAATGCTCCGAAAGCCGGAACTTATTCTAAAATTCAGGTTAAGGTAAATAGCGATGCCGTAGTTTGCCAAGGTTTAACGGCTACGTGCAGTGGGACTTTGACGATATCAAAGCCGAGTAGTAGTTCTAGTGTACCACCGAGCAGTTCATCTGTTGCCAAAAGTTCTAGTTCTGCGGCGGTTTCCTCGTCAAGCTCAAAACCGAGCAGTAGTTCTAGCGTACCGCCGAGTAGTTCATCTGTTGCCAAAAGTTCAAGTTCTGCGGCGGTTTCTTCGTCAAGTTCAAAGCCAAGCAGTAGTTCTAGTGTACTTCTGAGTAGTTCAAGTTCAGCTTGTACGGCAAGCAATAATACCAGTACACGCTATTGTTCCAATGGTACTATGAAAGATTATGGTTTTGTGACTTATGAAGGGCAAACATATAAGACCGTTGTTATTGGCACCCAGACTTGGATGGCGGAGAATTTGAATTACGATGTTCCTGACAATAATACCGATGTATGCTATAACAATAATTCTGCCAACTGCACAATGTATGGCAGGTTATATGATTGGGCACTGGCTAAATCGGTTTGCCCTAGTGGTTGGCATTTGCCGAGCAATGCGGAGTGGGATGTTCTTATAAATAATGTAGGCGGTTCTGCGGGCAAATATTTAAAGGTAACGGACGGTTGGAACGGTGAGAACAAGTTCGGGTTTGCGGCTCTGCCGGGCGGCTACGGCGGCCTTTCAGATAGCAGTTTCTACTATGTCGGCTACAGCGGCCATTGGTGGAGTGCCTCGGGGAACATTGCTAACTTCGCCGACGCCCAGTACATGTACTACGACCTCGATGGTGTCTACAAGAACAGCCCCAACAAGTACAACTTGCTCAGTGTTCGTTGCTTGAAGAATTGAAAAGAACTTATGCCATAGTGGCAAAGAACCTTGTCAAGTATCATTTCTCTGCGGAGATTTGGCAAGGGTAAAAAAACCTAGCGGAGAAGGAAAGGATAGATGTATGAGTACAAGTTCAACTAAAAAAGCAACGGCTAAAAAGCCTGATTTTCTAAGGCATTACACAAGCATCGAATTTTTATACAAAATTCTTGATAGCGGTTATTTGCTACTAAGTGACCCAGGAAAAAAATGGGAGGACCAAAATGACGTAGCAGCTGTGCGAGCGTTTTGCAGAATCAAAGGCAATGGAACAGAAGCTAGAGCCGTATGTTTTTTAGACGGTGAAGAATCCATTTCTCATTGGAAAACTTTCGCTGAAGAAGAAGGTTGTTGCATAAGTTTTGACAGAAACGAAATTTTGAAGCAAGTCAAAGGCACTGATTTTTTACACGGTCCCGTAGAATATAAAAGAGAAATTAAAGCCAATGAATTAAAAAAACTGATACCAAAAAATATTAAAAAAATTCCTTTTATAAAACGCAATCCATACAAATGCGAAGAAGAATACAGAATAATATGGTTTGGAACAGGCGAAGTTCCGAAAATTCATTTCAAGAGAGAAAAAGCCATAAAAAGTATAACACTCTCTCCTTGGATTTCAGATATAGATCGTGAAAAAATTAAAAAACATATTGAAGAAAAATACGACATAAAAGCCCAATTTTCTCGTATTTTAGCATTGCCAGAATTGATTAGAATATTTGAAAATCTAGGTAAGCCCAACCCGAAAAAGCGTAAACCTCAGAAATCGAGAAAATCCTAAAATCGGAGTCATCGGGGTTCTGACAAAAAGCAAGCAAATCAGCAATCGGAAATAAAAAATCCACCAACCCTTTGGCGTAAGCCAAACCCGCTTTATTCTAAAAAACTTCCCCAAATGTCCAAAATCTGTCTAAACACTGTTTAAACATTTTTTAGACACTTTAAAACCGCAAATACAAGTCAAATTCGCAGTTTTTGCTATGGCATAGTTCTTGCGTTTATTATATTCAAACAAAAGGAGTAGTGAATTTGGAAATTTCTATTTTTAATACAAGAGGTATTTATGCTAAGACAAGTTATGGTGCCAAGCAAAGAAAATTCTACGGTTTCTATTCCAGCCGAATTTTACGGAACAGAAGTAGAAGATGCAAAACTAGAAGCATACAACAATCTATTAAAATTCAGAGGAACATTAAAAAGAGATATTGACTACAAAAATGAAAGGAATAATTATCTGGACAAAAAATAATAACATCTTTGCTAAATGAAGATTTCACAGATATTGAAGACGGCTTGCAAATTGAATGTGCAAAACAAGTAAATGCAAATTATATAGTAACACGTGATTTGCTCGATTTTTCTGATTCTGGTATAGAAGCAATTTCACCAGTAGATTTCATAAAAAAATTGTCACAAACCCTTTAGCGTAAACCAAACCCACCTCCACCCTAAAAAACTTTCCAAAATGGGGTAGCTAACCGCTCAAAACCTGTCTAAACACTTTTTAGACACATTAAAACCGCAAATATAAGTTAAAAAATTTTCTACATTATCCCTGTGCATATAATATATTACATTATTTTCGTGCTAACAACAGCGGCTTTTGCTCAAATTGATTTGATAAAGCAGCAAGCCGAACTCAATAGCGCAAAGGCAGATTTGGAGGAAGCCCGCCAGGCTCGTGATATGGCGGTTGCAAAGCGTTGGCAAGAGAAATCAAAGCAAAATGAAGAAAGGGAACGCATAGAACAGCAATTAGAAACACGCAAGGGAAAAACAGAGGAAATATTTTCGGAACGCTCAAAACTTTTTGAAGAACTCAGAATTGCAAGAGAGGCTTTGAATTTTGCAAACGAAGATGCAGAAAAAGCAAGGTCGGCTTTCAGTTCAGTATTCCCAAACGCAGATAGAATTCAGGAATTGAGAAATGTGAGCAAGGGAATTGTCCCAGATGTTTCAATAACAGGCGACTCCCCTTTGCAATCCGCAGAAATTCTTTTCTCGCTCGCAAAAAAAAATATTGAGCACAACTCAGAAACAGAAATTAACGATTCGCTAATTCGCCTCGGCGGGCTTGGAACTTTCTCTTTTGATAATTTGGATTCCTCCAACATTTTGCTTGTGCCAATAGACCCGCTTTTAAATGCAAACCTCGGAGCAATAGCGGCAAGCGAGCAGAATAAAACATTGAAGGAAAAATTCAACGGTCTTATGCAAGATGGCGGAATTTTGATGTACCCTATCTTAGCTATGTTCATCGTTGCTTTGCTTTTAATTGTAGAGAGATTTGTTGTTTTGATTTTAAATCGCCGTTCTTATAAAAAAATTGAAGAGACCGTTCTTGACTCCAAACTTAGAACAAGGGAAGAAACGGAAAAAGCACTTGAAGCATTATTTGCAAAAATAGTTCCGCGTTTAGAGAGCAGACTTTCTGCAATAGCTGTTTTGGGAACCACGGCTCCCCTGCTCGGCTTGCTCGGAACCGTTATGGGAATGATAGAGCTTTTCAATGTGATAACCATGCACGGCACAGCAGACCCAAAACTTTTGGCAGGCGGAATTTCCATAGCCTTAATAACAACGGAAGCTGGGCTTTCTGTTGCAATTCCAGTGCATTTGCTGCACACTTGGATTGCGGGCAGGGTAGAAAAAACAATTAGCAAAATGGATTACAAAGCGATGTCGCTTGTAAATGCAAGATTTAACCAATGATTCAATAAGGGAAGGGGTAAAATGGAAGGGGATAAAATACAGGTTTTGGGAGCTTATGCTCATAATCTGAAAAATATAGATGCGGATTTTCCGCTTGAAAAAATAACAGTTGTTTGCGGACCTTCGGGTTGCGGAAAATCCAGCCTTGTGCTAGACGTGGTTCACGCAGAAAGCCGGCGCAGATATTTAGAAACTCTGGGGAATTCGGCTATTGCTATGCTTGGGGGACCAAAACACGTACCTGTTAAAGCCATACACAATTTAAGACCGAGTATTGCACTTGAATGTGGTGATAAAATAATAGCGAAAAAAGCAACGGTTGCAAGCCTTGCAGAAATTGCCCCAATGCTCAGAGTTTTATTTGCAGAATGCGCAAATCCGGTTTGCCCAGAATGTGGTACAAAAATGGAATCGCTCACTACGCAAGCTATGGTGGAAAAATTGTCTGCGATAGAAGAAGGAACAAAAATCCAAATTTTGGCTCCTGTGAACATAAATGGCAGAACACTTAGCGAGCTTGCAAAAATTTATTTAGCCCAAGGATTTGTGAAAGCCATTTCTGATAATAAAACCATATCGCTTGATTTTTTGAGCAAAAATATGGAAAACCAAATTCCACAGGAATTTCATTTGATAATAGATAGGATAGTTGCAAAAGAAAATCAGAGAACAAGGCTTTCGGAGGCAATAGAGGGTGCATTGAAAGTAAATGAAAATTTGGTTTTTGCGGATTTGGAAACTCAAAAATTATTTTTATCCACAATTCCTCGCTGCGAAACTCACGGCTGCATAGCGGAATCTTTGACTGTGGCGCATTTTTCACCTTGGAACCGCCTTGGGCAATGCCCAAAATGCACAGGAAACGGTTTGAACTGCCCTGTTTGCAAGGGTTTTCAATTGAGAAATATCGCTTTGCAAAGTAAATGGGAAAATTTGTCGTGGGTTGAATTTCATTCAAAAACATTGCTGGAACTCAACAAAGAATTGCCAACATATTTGGAGAGCGTTCCAAAGAGATTAAGAAACACCCTTTTGGATATTCCGCTCAGAATTTCAATTTTGTGTGATTTGGGTTTGGGGCATTTGAGTTTGGGACGCTTGGCAGAAACTTTGAGCAGCGGCGAGGCGCAAAGGATAAGGCTTGCCGCGCTTTGCACTGGTCATTTGAATGGAATTTTGCTCTGCATAGATGAACCCGCAAGCGGCTTGCACGAAAAGGACATTGAAAAATTATGGTGCGTATTGCTCCGCTTAAAAGAAAGAGGAAATACTCTTGCCATTATAGAACATCATCCAATGCTTATTAAACGAGCGGACAATGTTATTGAAATGGGACCGGGCGCAGGCGAGGAAGGCGGCGAAATATTGAATTTTGTTCCTGAGAAAAAAATTGATTTAGATTTGCCAAAAAATATTGTTAAAAAATATTTGAAAATTTCAAAAATAAATTTCAATAATTTGAAGAATTTAAAAATTGAAATTCCGATGGGAGCGATGAGCGTTATATGCGGAGTTAGCGGTTCGGGAAAAAGCTCTCTTTTGTGGGGAGTTATTGAACCCTATGCCAGAAAACATACGGACTTGGCAGTTTTGGCGGCGAGAACAGGCAGAGCCTATGCTCAAAAGCGTAGCACAATAGCAACAGCTATTGACATTATGCAAGTTATCAAAAGTCTTTTTGCGAGCCTGCCTGAGAGCAAAATTAGAGGTTATTTAGCACCAAAATTCGGCACAGACAAGCTAGGAGGTCGCTGCGAAACCTGCAAAGGAGATGGCTATTTGCTTGACCCAAGCGGCTACGAAGAAAGCGAGTGCCCAATTTGCCAAGGAAAAAGATACAGAGACGAAATTTTGGAAATTCGTTTTAAACTGATGTCCATAGCCGATGTTTTGGATTTATCCGTTTCAAAAGCCTTGGAAATTTTCGCAAATTTTGAAAATTTAACCAGCAAATTAAAACCACTCGCAGACACAGGCTTGCACTATTTGCGGCTTGGGCAACCAACCACGCATTTAAGCGGCGGAGAACTGCAACGCCTAAGGCTCGGTCAAGATTTAGCAAAAGCCAAATCCCCAAATACCCTTTACCTATTTGACGAGCCTGCAAGGGGACTTTCTGCAAAAGACACTGCCCTGCTATTGAATTTGCTAAAAGGCTTAACTCAAAAAGGGCACACCGTTATAGCCATTGAGCATAACGAAATGTTCAAAAACTACGCAGAACGCATTTTTGAACTAGGTCCTGGGGCTGGGGAAGAGGGGGGATATTTGATATGATAATATGACCCCTTGCCAAAATCCCAAAATTTTACTATATTTTACACCATGAAAAAAGGAATCCACCCTGAATATCGCAAAACCGTGTTTATAGATGCCAACACGGGCAAAGAGTTTTTGACTCGCAGCACAAAGGTTTCTAATGAAAAACGCACCATAAATGGCGAAGAATATCAAGTTATATCCCTAGAAATAACGTCTGATACCCACCCGTTTTGGACCGGAAAAATGCACCACCTCGACACCGCAGGCCGCATAGACCGCTTTAACAAGCGTTTTGGTGGGCAAATAGTTGGCGCAAAGCGCAAAACCACGCGCAAAGCAACAACAGAAACCGCAGAAAGCGAAGAATCTTAAAAGTTACCCTTGACAAAGGCAGCTTAAATTTCTATCTTTACAAACCGAACTCAAGCGGGAATAGCTCAGTTGGTAGAGCATAACCTTGCCAAGGTTAGGGTCGGGGGTTCGAGTCTCCTTTCCCGCTCTTTATTTTTTTAAGGCTTTTAATCACTCCCATTCAATAGTTGCAGGCGGTTTGTGCGTAACATCGTAAAGCAAAGCACCCAAACCTGCTTCCTTTAATTTGGTCCAAAGCGAATCCCTCAACAAACTTTGGTCTATTTTTGCAAAGTTCGCAGTCATTGCTTCCGCACTATTTACAGGGCGCATAACGATGCAGGGTTTGCCTGCAATTTTAAGCGGCAAAAGCACAACCGGCATTTGCCAGATTTTATCGTGTAAATTATTTTCAATTAAAAAGTTAAAACAAATGGAATCAAAAAGCCTCAACGTATCAAGAGCCTCTTTTGTGCAATATTGCTCTGCGGTTTCAAAGGCGGTTTCTGAAACGCTACCAACTAACCATACAGAACGGTTTATAGCCTTGAAACGGTTAATCAAAGAAGTGCTGATATTTTCCAAGGCTTCCCAAGAAAGTTCTCCCTCTATCAACAAAGGCTGCGCATAAGTCCTTGCATCTCCCTGAACACCAACGCTTTTTATCGGCAAAAGCCTTGCTTTTATTGAAAGTTCGTCAATGGCTTTTTTCAATTCGGGAATCTCGGATTTTCCAGAGGCTTTTCCATCGCTGCACAAAAGCCTAACGCCAAGACCAGGACCCGGAAATGGATGACGCCAAATTAGTTCTTTTGGAATGCCGAGTTCTTCGCCTAAAATTCGCACCTCGTCTTTATATAAATCCGCGAGAGGTTCCAAAAGCAAACCTTTTTCTTGCAAATCCAAAACACCCTGCACACGGTTGTGGTGCGTTTTTATTGAATCCGCATTTTCTGTGCCGCCGCTCTCTATGGTATCGGGATAAATGGTACCTTGAGCCATTATCCAATCATTTGCGTTTAGCGAGAGCCTTGCCATTTCGCTATCTTTAATTTTTAAAAAAGTTTCGCCTATGATGTTTCGTTTTTTTTCCGGCTCGGAAACACCTTGCAATTCACGCAAAAAATCTTTTCCTGCATCGCAAATTTGCAAATTGTTCATACCTTCTTTTTGCAAAAATTTCATAACCTGCTGGCTTTCGTCAAGCCGCATCAAGCCATTGTCTATGTGCAAACCCAAAACCCTTTCTTGACCCAAAACCTTGTTCAAAAGCACAAATGCCACGGTGGAGTCCACACCGCCGGAGACTAGCAGAAATACTTTTTTGCCCTCTGCCGCCTTTGTTATTTTTTTGCTTATCTGCGGCACATAACTCTTTATGCTCCAAGATTTTTGGCAACCGCATATACCAAAAACGAAATTTTCCAAAAATTTATCGCCAAATTCGGTGTGCTTAACTTCGGGGTGGAATTGTATTCCGTAAATTTTCTTTTCTGTGTTTTCCACTCCGGCAAATTCGCAGTCGCTAGTGCTGGCTATTGCGTTGAACCCAGCTGGCAATTTTGAAACGCTATCTCCGTGGCTCATCCAAGCAAGGCTGTTTTCGGGAATGTTTTTGAACAAAGGGGAATCGCTCTTTGTTATTTGCAGGTTAGATATTCCGTATTCCTTAACTTTCCCAGGGCTAACTTCGCCGCCCAAGTTTTGAGCTATGAGCTGGTGACCGTAGCAAATTCCAAGTTTTGGTATGTTTATGCCTAAAATATCTTTGTTGAACGCAGGGGCGTTTTTTTCGTAAACGCTCATGGGACCGCCGCTAAACACAATGCCTTTTGCGGAACTTAAATGCTCCACAGGCGAATTTGGCGAGAAAATGCAAGCAAAAACTCCGAGCCTTCTAATTCGGTTCGCAATTAAATGCGCATATTGCCCACCAAAATCCAAAACAACAATAGTGTCTAGGTCATTGGAATTCATTTGCGGGTAAAGTAGAAAATTCTATATTTCTTAGTAGAGGTATCCTATGAAAATTTTCATTGTATTAATGGCGGTATTTGCGGCTTTCACAATTTCATTCGCACAAAGCGAGCCAAACCAAGAGATTTACACCAAAGTCGTTATCGCTTGCCAAGACAACAAGGCGGTAAAAGCAGGGCTTGCGCAAATCACAAAAAAGAATGAAAAAGTGGTAGATGCTTATGACAAAAGCGAGAGAAACGAAAAGGCGAAATACGAAAGGAACACAAGCGAGATTGATATTGTGAGTGCCGAGGGTCCAAAGATTGTGAAATTTTATGCGGAGTGCATGAAATCCAAATTGCAAGGCAAAGAGTTTCGCGAGCAAGGCAATAAACTCACTGCTAAAGTTTCGGTGACAAATGATGGTCGTTTGGTCAATAATAGTACAACAACAACTGAACGTCCAGTTAAAAAAGGCAAACCAACAAAGGTAGGCAACCCCACAATCACGCAGGGTAAATCATTTTGGTGCGAAGACGAGATGAATAAGTGTTTGCAAGCTACGATTGTTATTGAGCAGAAATAAATTTGGTACATTCTCCAAATTTTTCTACCTTACCCCCTAACAACACAGGAACATAAATGCCGAAACGCAACGATATAAAAAAGATTCTCCTTATAGGTTCCGGACCAATTGTCATTGGGCAGGCTTGCGAGTTTGATTATTCTGGGGTGCAGGCTTGCAAATCTCTGAAAACGGAGGGGTATGAATTGGTGCTGGTGAATTCAAATCCGGCTACCATAATGACAGACCCTGATTTTGCAGACAGGACATATATAGAACCTCTTACCAAAGAGGCTTTAACGGAGATAATCCGCAGAGAACGCCCTGATGCCTTGCTGCCTACGCTAGGTGGGCAAACTGCCCTGAACCTCGCTATGGAGCTTGCAGATAGCGGAGTGCTGGAACGTTATGGCGTTACAATGCTTGGAGCAACTCCTGAGGTGATTCGCAAAGCCGAAGATAGAGGCTTGTTCAAGGAAGCTATGAAAAGTATTGGGCTTGATATGCCCCGCAGCGAAACCGCACATTCTTATGAAGAGGCTTGCAACATAAAAAATATGCTGAATACTTGGCCCCTTGTTATACGCCCAGGCTTCACGCTTGGAGGCACAGGTGGCGGCATTGCTCGGAATGAAAAAGAATTCAAGGAAATATGCGAAAGGGGCTTGTATTACTCTCCAACAAAAGAATTGCTGATTGAAGAATCCATTGAAGGCTGGAAAGAATTTGAACTTGAAATAATGCGAGATACCAAAGACAACTGCGTTATTGTTTGCTCAATTGAAAACATAGACCCAATGGGAATTCACACAGGCGATTCAATAACAGTGGCTCCTGCCCTAACGCTCACCGACCAGGAATATCAAAAATTGAGAGATGCTGGCATTGCCGTTATGCGTGAGATTGGAGTTAGCACGGGCGGTTCAAATGTGCAGTTTGCCATTAACCCAAATGATGGACGTTTGGTTGTTATTGAAATGAATCCTAGAGTTTCAAGGTCTTCAGCACTCGCTTCAAAAGCAACGGGTTTTCCCATTGCAAAAATAGCCGCCAAATTAGCTGTTGGTTATACCTTAGACGAAATTCCAAACGATATAACCCAAAAAACACGTGCCTGCTTTGAACCTTCAATAGATTATATCGTGACAAAAATTCCTCGCTTTGCGTTTGAAAAATTCATAGGCGCAGACGACAAGCTCGGAACACAAATGAAATCTGTTGGCGAAGCTATGGCTATTGGGCGCACATTCAAGCAATCTTTTCAAAAAGCGCTTCGCTCTCTGGAAACTGGCAGGGCAGGTTTTGGCGCAGATGGCAAAGAGCATTTATTTAAACACCTAAGCGATGAAAAGTTGGAGAAAATAATAGGCATAGGCAGCGCGAACCGCATATATATGGTGCTTGAAGCCATAACTCGCAAATGGGATGTTGAAAAAATTTATGAACTCACAAAAATAGACCGCTGGTTTTTGCGGCAATTTGAAGAGCTTGCAGAGTATGAAAATGAAATTCGCTCCGCAAAAAATTTAGAAGAACTCGCAAAAGATTACTTGCTTTTTGAACAAGCAAAAGAATTCGGATTTTCTGATAAGCAAATTGCAAATATACTCTGCGAAAAAGAAGAAACTGTTAGAAAAAAGCGAAAGGAAATAAATCTCCGTCCGCAGTTCCATAAAGTTGATACCTGTGCCGCAGAATTCAGAGCCTTTACTCCTTATTTATATTCAAGCTATTCCAGCGGTGCAAAAAATTCCAAAAACGAAGAGACTGGCACAACAGAAAAGAAAAAAATTCTCATATTAGGCGGAGGACCAAATCGCATTGGGCAGGGAATAGAATTTGATTATTGCTGCGTTCACGCTTCTTTCGCGCTCCGAAAAGCAGGCTTTGAAACCATAATGCTAAATTCAAATCCCGAAACTGTTTCAACTGATTACGATACTTCTGATAAACTTTATTTTGAACCATTGACTTTGGAAGATGTCCTTGAAGTTTATGAAAGGGAAAATTGTTTTGGCACTATTGTGCAATTCGGTGGGCAAACACCGCTGAATTTGGCAGAAGGCTTAAAGGAAAATGGTGTGAACATAATAGGCACATCTCCAACCGATATTGCCGTTGCAGAAGACCGCGAGCTTTTTGCGAATATGATTAAAAAACTCGGTATTTTGCAACCGCCTAATGGACTTGCAAAAACAGAGAGAGAAGCCGAAAAAATCGCAGAGCGAATAGGTTACCCAGTGCTTATGCGCCCATCATTTGTTTTGGGTGGCAGGGCTATGGTTATAGTTTACGATAAAGCTGGTTTGCACGAATATATGGCAAAAGCTATGGAAGTTTCGGAAGGCAGAGCCATTTTGATAGATAGCTTTTTGGAGAACGCCACCGAGGTGGATGTGGATTGCCTCTCAGATGGAGAGACTCAGGTTATAGGCGGCATAATGGAACACGTGGAACTCGCGGGAGTACATTCCGGCGATAGTGCTTGCACAATTCCACCAATAACGCTTTCTGAGCAAATTCAAAACACCATAAGAAAACACACAAAAGCAATGGCAAAGGAATTGAATGTTTGCGGCTTGATGAATGTTCAATATGCCATACAAAACGAAACCGTTTATGTGCTGGAAGTAAATCCAAGAGCTTCTAGAACAGTTCCTTTTGTGAGCAAGGCAATAGGAGTTCCGCTTGCAAAAATTGCCTCGCTTTGCATGGCGGGCAAAAAATTGAAGGAAATTGGTTTCACAAAAGAATTTATACCAAGCCATTTTTCCGTTAAAGAAGCGGTATTTCCATTTGCACGCTTCCCCGGTGTTGACATAATTTTAAGCCCAGAAATGAAATCCACTGGCGAAGTTATGGGCATAGACCGCGCAGCGAACATGGCTTATTTGAAAAGCCAAGTAGCTTCTGGCAGCAAATTGCCTAAAAGCGGGAATATTTTCTTAAGCCTCCGCAGCGAAGACCGTGCTGCAGCAATTCCCTACATAAAAAAATTAGTAGATTTAGGGTTTACTCTTTATTGTACGAGAGGAACAAGCACAATGCTGAGAAATAGCGGAATTCCAACAAATGCCGTATTCAAAGTGGCAGATGGCAGACCAAACGCTGTGGACTTGATAGAGGAAGGCAAGTTAGCTTGGATAGTGAATACGCCGAGCAAAGGGGAAAAACCCGCAAGCGATGAAATGAAAATCCGCACAAACTGCCTATTGCACGGTATTCCAGTGACCACAACATTGCACGGTTTGCAACGCACGGTTGATGGTTTGTGCGCTATGAAAAAATTAGATATTATGGATGTGTGCAGTTTGCAAGAATATTCCAGACATAGCCCGGTGGTGAAAGTATGACAAAGACCATATTTTCTATACCCGTTTCCCGTAAACATCAAACTTCAATGCAGCGAAGATTTATCGCTTTTTCTTCTATTTTGTTTCTGCTCATATTTATGTTTGTAAGTGTGACATTTATAATTTTAATGAGTAAAATCCAGCATGGAAACGCTGGATATGAATTAACGCAGATAATTGAAACAGAGAGGCTCAAACTGGAAGCCTCCTTGAAGAGCGAAATTGCCATTGCTCTAAAAATGGCTAATTCTCCATTGATACAAAGGTACTTTCTCAATCCAACAAGTTCTGAATTGCAAAAAATTGCTTTTGAAGAAATAGCAGGATACCGCAAAGCTTTTACAAGCAACTCAATTTTTTGGGTAAATGATATTGATAAAAAATTCTTTTCCGATGAATTGTACGCATATACGGTTGATACGGCAGATACGAGCAATTATTGGTATATGATGACTCTCAATGGAGAAGACAAATACAATTTCAATATAAATTACAACCCTAACCTCAATGTGACAAACCTCTGGATAAACGCACTAGTCTCCGATAATCAGCATAAACCCATTGGCATTGTTGGAACTGGCATAAATCTGTTTGATTTTATAAACAATGTATATCAAAATTATTCGGGTGCTGCGCAACTGTATTTTCTTAAAGCAGATGGAGAAATAACCGGAGCAAGCGATGTTGCTCTTGTTGAAAGGAAAGCAAACATAACCGAAGTGTTAAACCACGGCGCAGAAATTCTTGCCAAAACGAAAGGGCTTAAATCTGAGGAAAAAATTGAACATTTTGAGACAAAAGACAAGCAAATAATTGCAATTGGTTCTATCCCTTCTTTGAATTGGTATATAACCGCCATGTGCCCTGTTGAGGTTGGAAATTCTCTGCGAGGCATGACTGTTCTTTTTGGAATAATGATGGCAATTATTTTTGCTGTCTTTGTGGTTTTCAATATATTTGTAGTTGGAATGTTGGAACCACTCAATAGAATGGTAAAAACAATAAATCAAACATTATTTGACTGGGAATTGAAACCAAACGAAGAGAATTCTCAAAAAGATGAAATAAGAACTCTTGGCGAATTTCTCAATATGACCATAATTGACCAACTCACCGGCATTTACAATAGGCGGTATATGGATGGACACTTGAAAAAAATCATCAAATCTATGGTTCGTGCCAATAGCAATCTAAGTTTGCTGATAATAGACATTGATTATTTTAAAAAATACAATGATACGTATGGTCACGATGCTGGCGATAATTGCCTTAGAATGGTAGCTAGTTCTCTTTCTAAATGTGTATCTAGAGATTTGGATTTTGTTGCAAGGTATGGTGGAGAGGAATTTGCCGTTGTGTTGCCCAATACCGATAAGAATGGCGCTCATGTTATTGCAGAAAAATTATTGGAAAAAGTACGTGAATGCAATATGCCACATAAAGCAAGCCATATAGCAGATTGCGTAACCATCTCTGTTGGAGGCACAACCAGCATAGTTAAGCATTGGCACCGTGCCCAAGACTATATAAAAGCTGCCGATAAAGCCCTATACGAATCCAAAAAAAATGGACGCAACAGATACACTTTTGAGAATTTTGAGGAAAATACGGGCAGTGTGTGAGTAATTACCGGAGGTAAATATGGCAAGAAAAGAAATATGTTCAAAAGATATTGCGGCTGTGGGTCCTTATTCTCTTGGCGTGAATGTAGATGGTCTTGTGTTTTTTTCGGGGCAGATACCGATTGACCCCAAAACTGGGAAATTGGTGGAAGGCGATGTGAAAGCGCAAACTGAACAGGTATTCAGCAATATATTCAATTTGCTGGAAAGCGCAGGGCTTACTCCTGATAATGTTCAAAAGGTAAATGTTTTTTTAACCGATATGAATGACTTTCAAGCGATGAATGAAGTGTATAAAAATAAATTTAATAAACCCTATCCGGCACGAAGCACTCTTGGAGTAGCCGCTCTGCCTTTGGGGTCAAAAGTTGAAATAGAAATAATTGCAAAATGACTTTTACGGTAATATATTTTGTTATTTCCATCATCGTGCTCTTTCTAGGCACGTCTCAAATTGTTGGAAAAAAACAGCGTAGCTCTTTGAATTGGTATTTTTTTGCCATTTGCGTTGTAATTGCCATTTCAACTCTTAACAACAGCGTTATGTTTTATACAGCCTTTACTGAAAACGTAGCTTTAGGCGAATCTAGTTATACTTTTACCAAATTAAACATGGTTCTCTCAATAATAAAAGTTATGATAGTTCCGTTTCTTTTCTCGTTTATACATATTCTTTCAAAAATCAAATCCAATGGAATTAGAATATTGCAGCATGTCTTGCTTTCTGTTAATGCTCTGGTCGTTTCTGCGATATTTATAATTATTGCTGCATCTATTAATGCATTTAGCTTTTTATCTTCCTATTTGTTTAATACATCGGTTCTTTTGATGGTTCTTTTTTCCTTAGGCTGTTTAATTTTTCTTCAATATAAATGGATAAAAAGCGCATCTCTAAAAAGAGATCGTTCACAGGCAAAAACAATATTAATAGGTTCCTTAATAGCACTTGTTTCTCTTTCCTTTGATTTGGCTGCTTCCCATTCACATTATTTCTATAATTGGATAGAACTTATCCCTTTTATGTGGTTGGTGGTGCTTGCCTTTGTTCTTAACAATTATGCCAACCAATACAACAACTTCAGTTTTAATGCTGCCAACCTTGCCAAATATGTTTATACGGCAGTTAAATTGCCTGTGCTTATTTTGGACGAGACAGGTGATATTATGCTCTGCAATACAGCTTCGGAAAGTTTTTTCAAGAAAAATACCGAACAACTCACTAATCTAAAATTGTTTGATCTATTTGATTTTGCAGAAGATATTTCATTTTCTTCGCATCGTAATAAAAAAGATGCCTCCGTTTTCAACTGCGATGCTGTTTGCCTTGTTGAGGGGCAAAAATGCCAAGTTTCGCTGAATTATGTATATGATAAATTTGACGAAATGATATGCACCGTTGTGATAGTAACCGACATCACCGAAAAAGAAGATTTGATAAGGCAACTAAATGAATCCCACGCCCAAATTGAGAGTTTCAACAAGGAATTGCAATCTGAGGTTGATAGGCAAACTGAAAGCATCCGTAATCTTCAAAAAGCCATTGTATATTCTATGAGCGATTTGATAGAAAAAAAGGACGGCTTCACAGGCGAACACACAAGGCGAGTGAGCGAATATGTCGCTATTTTGCTGCGCGAAATGGTGAGGCGCGGTTATAAATTGACGGAATCGGAAATTCAAAAAATAGCTGAATCTTCCCTGCTGCACGATATGGGGAAAATTGCAATACCAGACAACATTCTTCTTAAAAATGGAAAATTGACCGATGATGAATTTGAAGCGATGAAAAACCACAGCACAACAGGAGCGGATTCTTTGCAAAAATCAATGCAGTTTGCAAAGGACAACGACTTTTTGAAAAGTGCCTTTATAATGGCTAAACATCACCACGAAAGATGGAACGGCAGCGGTTACCCTGATGGCAAAAAGGAAAATGAAATACCTCTTCTAGCACGCATAATAGCCATTGCCGATGTTTACGATGCACTCCGTTCAAAACGCTCGTATAAAGAACCCTTAAGCCGTGAAAAAGCAAAATCAATTATAATGGAAGAAAACGGTCGTCAATTTGACCCTGAATTAGTTGAGGTTTTTTTAGCAGTAGAGCCGGAATTTCACGAGTTTTGTGAAGCTACTCAAAATAATTTAAGTTGAGAGGATAGTATGCATAAAAAAGAAACTGACATAGACCAATTCAAAAAAGTCGCGGCGGAAACGAAATACCGCGAAGAATTGCGTGACAGGATGAAATTTGCATCCACAGCGGAAATAGATTCGCTTTTCCGCGAATTTGGAACAACCGCAGAGGGCTTAAGCGAAGAGCTAGTGGATAAATCTAGGGAGCGTTATGGCAGCAATAGGGTGACGCACGGCAAAAAACTGTCACTATCGCAACGCTTGGCAAAAGCCTTTATAAATCCTTTTACCGCCGTCTTATTCTGTTTAGCTGTGCTTTCGTCAATTACCGATATTATCATGCCCGATGAACCGAATCCGCTGGCAGTTATTATCATCTCTACTATGGTGCTGATTTCCGGTATTTTGCGGTTTGTGCAAGAAACCAGAAGCGGAAATGCCGCAGAAAACTTGCTAAAGCTGATAAAGACCACTACCAATGTGCAGCGGCAGGAAAATGGCAACGAGGAAATTCCTCTTGATGAAGTGGTAGTTGGCGATATTGTGCATTTGGCGGCAGGCGATATGGTGCCAGCCGATGTGCGAATTATTCAAGCCAAAGATATGTTCGTTAGCCAAGCGGCACTCACGGGCGAAAGCCTTGCGGTTGAAAAACTTCCTCATGCCAACACCACTTTCGGTGATTTGACCGAATCCCAAAATCTCGCATTTATGGGCACCGATGTGGTGAGCGGCAGTGCGATAGGCGTGGTTGTAGTCACAGGAGACGATACTATTTTCGGTGAAATGGCAAAGAGCGTAAACGTAAAACCGGTGAAGACCAGTTTTGAGAAAGGCGTTAATTCTGTGTCGTGGGTGCTGATACGTTTTATGATGTGCATGGTTCCCTGCGTTCTGTTCATCAACGGCTTCACCAAAGGCGACTGGTGGGAAGCCTTGCTGTTCGCATTATCAATAGCGGTTGGGCTTACGCCGGAAATGCTCCCGATGATTGTAACCACCTGCCTCGCAAAAGGCGCGGTTGCAATGTCGCGAAAAAAGACAATCATTAAGAACTTGAACTCCATGCAGAATGTCGGTGCTATTGATATTTTATGCACCGATAAAACAGGAACGCTCACTCAGGACAAAGTTGTTTTGATGTACCACTTGGATATTCAAGGGCAAGAAGATATGCGTGTTCTGCGCCACGCCTTCCTCAACAGTTATTATCAAACAGGGCTTAGAAATTTGATGGACATCGCTATCATAAATAAGGTGAAAGAAGAGCGAACCAAAGAGGATGACCAGTTACGCGGACTAGTTGGCAAATACAACAAAATTGACGAAATACCCTTTGACTTTGAACGCCGCCGCATGAGCGTTGTTGTTGCAAGGAGCGGCGAACCTCACACAGAATTGATTACCAAAGGAGCGATAGAAGAAGTACTTTCGGTTTGCAAATATGCCGAATATCAGCACAAGGTTGAACCGCTCACAGACGAGATTAAGAATTACATTCTGAAAAAAGTTGAAGACCTGAACGAAAGCGGAATGCGTGTTCTAGCTGTTGCGGAAAAAATTAACCCATCTCCAGTTGGGCAATTTTCGGTTGCAGATGAATCGGACATGACACTGCTCGGCTATCTCGCATTCCTAGACCCTCCCAAGGAATCAACCGCCAAGGCTATCAAGGCGTTGAAGGAACACGGTGTTGGAGTGAAGGTACTTACAGGCGACAACGAAAAAGTTACACGTTCCGTTTGCAAACAGGTGGGGCTACCAGTTGAACGCATTATGAACGGCTGGAATATTGAACGTCTGAGCGACAAGGAATTGAGCGAGGCGGTTGAGAATGTGGATGTTTTCGCAAAGCTCTCTCCCCAGCAAAAAGCCAGAGTTGTCACAACTTTACGCAATAACGGTCATAGCGTAGGCTACATGGGAGACGGCATAAACGATGCGGCTGCTATGAAAGCATCCGATGTGGGAATATCGGTGGACACGGCTGTGGATATTGCAAAGGAATCCGCAGATGTTATTCTTTTGGAAAAGGATTTAATGGTTCTTGGAGAAGGCATTATTGAAGGGCGCAAAACCTATGGCAATATGATTAAGTATATCAAAATGACTGCAAGCTCCAACTTCGGCAATATGTTCTCCGTGCTTGCGGCAAGTGCCTTCCTGCCGTTTATGCCAATGTTAAGCATACACATTCTTTTCCTAAACCTGATATACGATATTTCCTGCACTTCAATTCCTTGGGACAATGTTGATAAGGAATTCCTAGTAAAACCGAGAAAATGGGATGCCTCTTCACTTGGCAAATTTATGGCATGGATAGGACCCACAAGTTCGGTTTTTGACATAACGACTTATTTGCTTATGTACTTCATAATATGCCCCGCTGTAATTGCCCAAATGTTCGGTCTAGCAAGCCCAATGCTGTTCAGCCAGCTCACCGACCCCGCAATGATGGCTGCTTATGCCGCAGTGTTCCAAGCGGGCTGGTTCGTGGAATCCATGTGGAGCCAAACACTCGTTATCCACATGATACGCACACCCAAAATCCCATTCATCCAAAGCCACGCCTCATTCCCTCTAATGACACTTACTTTCACAGGTATCTTCATATTGACCTGCATACCCTTCACAGGCTTCGGCAAATCCATAGGTTTGCTGCCACTCCCGCCGGTGTATTTCGCATGGCTGGCATTAACGATTTTCTTGTATATGGTTTTAGCTACGTGTTTGAAGAAGGTGTTTATACGGCGTTATGGGGAGTTGTTGTAGAACAGAGAGAACTGCATATAAACGTACGGGGTTTGCATTTATTTTGTCTGAACCAGAATAAACAGAGTGGTGAAAAGCCCATCTATTAAAGATAGAAAACGAATCTCAATTCCCAATTAGTTTAAACAACGTGGTTTGCTGCTCCTCACTTGGTTCCTTTTCCTTCATCAAAGCCAGCTTTGCTAAATAACGGTAAATGTTTATTGTCTGTTCATTTGCCTCTTGACCTCTTGCTTTAAGTTCTGAATATTGGTAATTAGTTGCTAGGTTTTCAATTAACAAAGAATCTGCTTCTCTATTATCCATACCCAAATTCCTAACAAGCCCAATAAGCGGCATATTCTCAGAAAATTCCTTGTAATCACTCGGATTTGCCCCAATCATAAAATTAACACTTCTTTCAGACCAATGGCTCTCAATTATCCCCTTAATAAAATTCCCTTCACTTTCAACTACATTCAAATCAGGATAATTCCCCAAAACCTGCTCCCTATACCAATCGCTATAAGAAAGGCTTTCGTTTATCACAACAACATCTGTTCGGTATTTTTCTACCATTTGCATATACCACAGGGGGAATGTATCGTTATCGCCATAAGTTATAAGAATACCGTTTTGCGGAATGCTATTTAAAATATTTATGGCAAAATCTCTTGCTATAAAATCTTGGGAACGGTTATGCGAACTAAAATTGCTTATAAAAGGTACAAGCCATGCAAATGCTAGACCATAAATGGCAATTTTTTTAGCCTTTGCGGAACTCATCCTTTGAAGTCCGGCACTGTATGCCACTGCTGCCATTATGGCAAAAAATAAAAATGCAGGAGTGAAAAAATAATCCCTATTTCTCACCTCTCTGTGAACCTTTCGCGGCAAATCCATCATTTCTTTTCCCTGTTCTTCCAGAATGTCTTTCCATGCAAAAAAAGTTTTTAAGCCTTTTGCCTTGGAAGCGCCGTTTATCCACATTTCTCGCATAGATGCTGGCAATGCTGTGTAAAAGGAATATTGCGCATTCAGCTCGCTAATGCTCGGTAAATTTGGGATTGAATCGGGGACAAATTTTCGCAACTCCTTGATGCTTGCATTCCAGCGTTTTGCATTGTAGCTATCTGTTCTTGTTCCGTCTGCCAAATTCAAATATAGCGTTAAGCCAATAGAACTCAGCAAAAACATAAAGGCAATTAAAAGAATACTTGAATTTTTTCGGCAAAGCCACACTCCTGTAAATATTGCTATAATCAAAAACTCAAAGATTATGCGATGAAAAAATTGAAGTTTTCCGGGCAAACCTTCTACCCAAGCACCTAGGTTTTGCGCACCCAAAGGAGCTTGTAGCCATTGATTTAAATGATAACCTAAATATCCAATGTTTTCGGAAAATCCTAGTTGATTTGCCAATGGCGCTCTGCGATACAAAGCTCGTTCAAACATATTCATATTGCCATATTGCTTTCTGCCTAGAACCTCCAAAAAATTTTCCAAGTCCGCAGGATTATTCTCATTCAAAATCGGTTCGGTAGAAGAGCGAATGGGCAGGTAAAGCTGGGAGGAAAATCCCAAAACAATTAAAAATGCAGCGGCAAAAAAGAACTTAATTGGGAATTTGATTTTCTTAAATAAAACAAAAACAAAAATTGCAGGCAAAGGCAGCAAGCAAAAAGTGTGAAATCCAAGACCTAAAAGAGCTATGTATATTATTAAAAGCAAATATTTATTGCTATCTGTTTCCTTCCATTTTAGAGTTGCCCATATTTGCAACATTATTATGCACATTGAAATGCTGTACGCTCCGGCTTCTACTGCATTGAACCAAAAAGTATCGCCAAAAAGAGAAATGGAGGCAGCAAAAAAAGCTAGCAAACTTGGGCTTTCTTTTGGCAAAATTTTCTTTGTTATTTCAAAAATAAGCAGGCAACATAAAATTGAACTTATAGCACTCATTAAATTCACCGCAAAGGCAGGTCCCTTTAACCAGCCAAAAAGCAAAATAAAAACCCTGCCTAGCATAACAAAAAGCGGATTCCCCGGCGGATGCGGAATGCCAAGCACATTGGCTGCTGCAATATATTCTCCGCAATCCCAAAAACTCAGCGAGCGGGCTAGTGTAAGCCCATAGCCTATAAAGCCAAGCAAAACAATAGCTATGCGGTAAACCATTCTCTCGCCAATTTTTCCCATTTTTCTTTTTCCATTCTCAGTTTTTCCAAGGAATCATAATCGGCTTTGCTATTATCCCTTAGTTCGCAAAGAGTGCGGTAGCCTTGTTCCAGCTTTTGCTGTTTTTCGCTTGGAAATTTTTGAGCGAATTCTTTCAATGCTCTGAAAATAGCATCATCGCTATAAAGCCTTAAAATTCCGGTTACGAACGTTTTTTCAGTTTGATGTTCTTCTTTGAATTCCAAGGGAGTTAAGGAATCAAGCCAAGCTGCCTGCTTCAAAAAAACATTATCGTCTAGTTCAATATTTTTCGCTTTGCCAAGCGGATATTCCTCCGTTGGAATTATTAAATTTTTTTCGGTGGCAAAATCCTTTAATTTTTGCAAAGCGTATTCGCTTGAATTTTCCAGCAGGCTTTCTTTTAATATGGCAAGCGAAAGCGCGGAGTTTTCAAGTGGCAAATTATAACGCCGGCTTGCCCGATGTTTAGCCCCAGCTGTAGCTACAATGAGGGCAATGGCTAAAAAAGTTATAAACCAAGCCATAATTAATTGACATATTTTTTCACTAATTGATCTAATGTTTCGCAAGAGATAAGTTCCATTTGCGCAGCCATAGCAGCGGAACGTGTTCTGTCGCTACCTTTCAGCTCAGGAACTCTAAAACACAGATTATTCTCTATTTCTGGTTTTGTATCAGATGGAATTGTGAGTTTGAACAATTTATAACGTTGTTTTTTTTCGTTGAAAAATTCTTTGTAATCCATTGTGTTTTGAATTTTTGCAAGCCGTTTTGAATCATTGAACGTAACTCCAGAAACTTGTTCCGCCTCTAGTGAAACAGGATGGGTGTTGGGAAAACGTATTTCAATTTTGTCGCCGCTTTTCACAATTGATGCTTGATTTGGATTTATCAAATACCTTTGCATTGGCACATTGCGGTAAGCCTGATATCGCGCTGGCTTTACCCCGCAGGTTTCGCGCATGCCTTTGTCCACATTAAAATCCACATTCTGACATATATCGGGCATATCTGTTGGAATGTAAAGAGTATCTTTTCTGCTTTTAGGGTCGCTGCTGCTGCAAGCATAAAAAAATAGAGCCACTGCTACAAAGGGTAAATACTTTTTCATAACGATAATGTAGAAAATTTATAAAATGCGTCTCGCTCTACGGGAACAAGCCCTTGATGATTTATTAACTCTTGCAAACGTGTAGCATTTATCTCATTTGGGCTGTTTGCTCCCGCAGAATGCGAAATTTTCTCTTCCATAACAGTGCCGTCCAAATCCGAAGCTCCGCAGTGCAGTGCTTTTAAGGCTGTTTCTATGCCGAGCTGCACCCAATAGGCTTTTATGTGAGGAATATTATCTAAAAAAAGCCTTGAAACGGCTATTGTTCTTAAAATATCCTCTTCGCTAGCCCTGTTTTTCACTTGCCTGCCAAGGGCGTTGTTTTGCGGTAAAAACACAAGTGGTAAAAAAGCTAAAAAGCCACCTGTTTCGCTTTGCAAATCGCGCAGCATGGATAAATGCTTAACCCTGTGTTCTATGCTCTCTATATGCCCAAAGAGCATAGTTGCATTTGTTGGAATTCCAAGTTTGTGCGCAGTCCTGTGAACTGCGAGCCATTCCTGCCCGCTTTCTTTTTGTCCGCAAATTTTCTCTCTTATTTCTTCCACCAAAATTTCCGCGCCGCCGCCGGGCATTGTGTCTAAACCCGCTTCCTTTAACTCTGCCAAAATGCTTTCTACACTCCTATTCTCCTGCTTTGCAAAGTGGCAAATTTCCACAGCGGTAAAGCATTTTAAATTCACATTTGGAAAATCTTTTCTAAGCATTTTCAGCATATCCGTATAATAAGAAAAAGGATTATCAGGATGAAGCCCTCCAACTATATGCAATTCCTTAGCCCCTAAATTTACGGCATCCTTTGCCTTTTCCGAAATTTCTTCCAAGCTCATATTATAAGCAAGTGAAGAATCCTTTTTTATTTTTGAAAATGCGCAAAAACTGCAATGCAAACAGCACACATTTGTATAATTTATTTGCCTATTGCAAACCCAAAAAACATTTTTGCCGTGGAGTTCTTCTTTGAAATCATTTGAGAGAGTTGCCAATTCTTGAAAGGGCAAGTTGAAGAGTTCAACGGCTTGAGTGGTGGAGAGGCTCATTAAGTTAGAGGAAATATAGTAAAAGAATTTGACAACAATCTAATAATTTTCTATATTTTACGCAAGCTCGGACGATTAGCGCAGTTGGTTAGCGCACTACCTTGACATGGTAGGGGTCACAAGTTCAAATCTTGTATCGTCCATTATGCCCTACATAGCAATGGCAAGAAAATGGCGGCCACGCTCGTTTAGCGAGATGGTGGGGCAGGAGCATATTGCGCAAACTCTTAAAAACGCTATAACAACAGGCAATATTCACCACGCTTTTTTATTTACGGGAACGAGGGGAGTTGGCAAAACAACTTCGGCACGAATTTTAGCCGCTATGCTTAACTGCACCTCAGAAAGCGAGCAAAAACCTTGTGGTGAATGTGAAAATTGTAAATCAATAGCCACAGGCTCGTCTATGGATGTTTCCGAATACGATGCCGCCAGCAATAGCAGTGTGGACGATATGCGCGATCTTCTTAAAGGAACTGAGTATCCGCCAATGAGCTGCAAATACAGAGTCTTAATAATAGACGAAGTTCATTCTCTATCTGCAAAGGCTTGGAGTTCCATGTTAAAAACCTTGGAAGAACCCCCTAGTTATTTGATATTCATTTTGGCAACTACAGAAATAAATAAGGTTCCAGCTACCATTTTATCAAGAACCTTGCGTTTTGATTTCAGAAGGCTTTCGCCAATGCAAATATCAAAAAGGATAGTACTTATATGCGAGCAAGAAGGCATAAAAATTGCGCCAGAGGCACTTTCTGTAATATCCGAAAAAGCAGACGGCTCAATGCGCGATGCTTTAACTATTTTTGACGAGGTTTTTGCATATAGCGGCACTTCCATAACGGCGGAATCCGCTCAAAAAGCACTTGGAATACCACCCGATGCTCTCTATGTTGAACTTATCAAGGCATTTGAAGCCCACGATGCAAAAGGCAGCTTTGCCGTTTTGGAAAATGCAACTCTTGCCGGTGCGGAAATACAGGTGTTTTTGGATGGCTTCATAAGATTTTTGCGAAATTTTCTCTATGCGCGTCTCGGTATTTCCGCAGAGCAGCTTGAAATATCGCAGGATAGTTTGGACAATTTGAAAAAACTCGCACCCGATTTTGACCAAGGCGATATTTTAAGAATTTCAAAAATGATAATGGAACTGAGCGAAAAATGCTCCGCAAGGCACGGCTTGAATCCGCGTTTAATTGCAGAGGCAGAATTTTCAAAAATTGCTTGGCTTGATAGAGTGGTGAACATAAATGAGGCATTGAAAAATATTTCAAATGTTCCCTTGAATAAGGAAAACCAAAAAAAAATCGGAGGTTTTGCAGGCTCCGGCTCCAGCACCGGTACCATTACCACCACAGCCAGTACCAGTTCCACCCGGCTTAATATTTGAAAAGGATTTAAAGGAGAATTCTCATTTTGCAGATTTTGTAAAATATATGGAATTAAAACTTACAGGGGTAAAACCCATTGGTATAAAAGAAAAACAAAACATAAAGGAGAGTCAAAATGGATATGCAGCAGATGATTCGCTCAATGCAGAAAATGCAAACTCAAATGAAGAAAACCCAGGAGAGTTTGCAGAGCCAGAGCTTTAATGCCGAAGCCGGCGGTGGTGCGGTTAAAATCACCATAAATGGAAACGGCGAGGTAACTGAACTAAAAATTGCTCCGGTTGCAGTGGATGCAAGCGATGTGGAGGCTTTGGAAGACCTTATTATGGCGGCATTCAATGAGGCAATTGCAAAAAAAGACAGTGCCTATCAAGAAAGCGTGGGAGCCATAACCAAAGGCTTAAAAATTCCTGGTATGCCAAATTTTTAGTTTACCAAGCAATGTCCCTTACAACATCTGCGTTAACACCTTCTTTCCAGATATACAGCAACCTTTCGTTCCACATTCTCTCTTCTTGGGTTGCATCATCTGCGCCACCTATTTTGCGGTAATAATTTTCCAATTCCAATTTCATTTCGTTTGCGCGAATGGAGGCTCCGGTTGCCATGTTGAGGGTTATTATGAAATAGTATGTTTTTGCCCTTGTGATTCTTGATGTATTGTGAATCTTCAACTGATTTAAAAATAAGTCAAGAGATTTTCTCAGGCTATTTTGGAATTCAATTTTGTCTTGGGTTCTGGAATGTTCAAGTACTGCAGACATAGTTGAATAAAAACCTATATCGCAATAAACTCCCTCTTTATCACCAATCACAAGCCCGTTTCCGCCCTTTTCTGCTAAGAGAAAAGATTCCGCTACTCTTTGAAAATTTCGGTTCGGATTAGAGAATATAGTTTCTGTGTTTTCTACGCCAATCATTTTTTTGCGAGCCGCTATTCCTCTTGAAAGGATTCGCTTTGCATCTCCGCTATAAGGGAAATTTGTGTGTTTGGCATCCACTGCAAAATCGTTTATGTCGTAAGAGGCAAATAGGCAACTTGGGCAAACGGCAACCATTGTACGCATAAAGTCCCATTTTGGAAAGCCTTCCTTGGGAACATATCTTGGGAATAAGCCGTAATCCCATAGCTCTTCGTAAGCTTCTGGGCGAGGCACAAAAAAGTTTACGTGATCGCAACCGCAAAAATAACAGGTTCTAATGTGTATGGTATAAGGTTGGTCAGAATCGTAATGCAAAACGGTTTCGTGTTCTTCTTCTTCTGGTGCAATTTCAGTGGCTGTGTATTTTTTTGCTATACCTAGCAATATAGGCTCTCTGATTGGTTTTTGCAAAAATAGATCTGCTCCAGCGGAATAAGCTTGTTTTTCAACAACTGCGGCTGGCTGGGCAGAAAACATCACAATGTTCACATCTGGGTAGGCAGTTCTGATTTTTCTGGTTGCCACATAACCATCCATTTCTGGCATCATTATATCTATTATGGCAAGCCCGGGATGGAAGGTTTCCATTTTTTGCAACCCTATCACTCCGTTTAAGGCTGTTTCAACTTCATAGCCGTGCTGAGTGAGTGTTTGGGTCATAACTTTCAGCAGGGCTTGGGAATCGTCCATTATCAGTATTCTATTATTTGTTTTTACAGACATTTGGAAAATATAGTAAATTACTCAAACACAAACAGCACAAGCTCATTGCGAGTAAAAGTGCGTATGGGCATCCATTGACCAATTCCGCTGGTTACAAACCAAGGAATTCCGCTTAAATTGCCAAATCCATAAACCAAGGACCATAAAAAGCGAATTACTATTGTTGCTGGAAAAAACTGCCCCGCATGAGTATGACCGCTCATGGCAAAATTTGGCAAGCGAGAAAGACCAGTGTCTTGCTTGTCTAAGCCTCTTGGCTGGTGGTCTAGCAGAAACCAAGGAACGGAATTGTTCTCTGGCATAAGTTCTTTTAGCAGGGTTCTGTTTTTCTGTATTTTTTTTGCATAGCTATGGTCTATGCGTCCAGTTAGGCAAAAATATTCATTGCAAGCCGTAGAGTCCATGAGCAACACCACATTGCCCAAACTTTTCAACCATTCAACGGTGCTATGCTCTTCCGATATGCTAAAACCTTCGTGGTTGCCAACCACGGCGAAAAAACCGAGCGGCGCGCTTATTTGCTTAAACAGTGAATCAAAGCCTTTTTTCTGCAATTTATCTGCTGAAATATCTGCCAAATCTCCAGCGAAAAATATGGCGTTTGGTTGCAAAACGCGGAGAGAATCAACCAGTCTTTCCAATTTGTTTTTTTGAAAAAGATTGTCAAAATGAATATCGGAAAACAAGGCTATTCGCAAAGTTTTTTTTGGAGTTGTGTCCAATTTTTCATTTACGGTTGTCACTTTAAATCTGCTCTGCGAAGGCGCTCCCACTAAAAAAAATGCCACGGTTAAAAGCGCAACCGCACTTGCAAGTGCGGGTTCTCTTCTCATTCTAAGCCTTTTGTTCGCAATGCTCTTTTTTCCTAAAATTCTCCTTATGCCCAAATATAAATCCCAAAACAAACAAAAGAATACCCAGTTTGCCAAAAATACCGTTGAGAAAGAACCTATTGCTTGCATAATTCCCGCAATTATATCGTTGCTAACCGCTCTCTGAAAAAAATTCACCGCAAAGCAAATCACAAAAAGCAAGGCTCCCAGATAACGATATTTTCTTTTGAACACAAAACGAAAACGCCACCAGGCATATCCTAGTATGGAAAGAAAAAACACAATTACAAACACATAAGGGAAATAAGAGAACATTTTTTATTCCTTTTCTTCTTGTATCCTTGGGAACAAGGCTTCGCCTTTTCCCAAAATTTCTCCGCCTTTTAGAGGTCCATCGCCAGCACCAAGCATTAAGCGCCCCTGCTCCATTTTTTGCGGCATAACAGGTGAAAGCAAAGAAATGGCAATTCGTAAAACTTCTGCTCCTGTGTATAAAACAGTTGCCAGTTTGTCTTTGTCTTTTTGCTCTGTGCTTTTTGCGAGTTTCCAAGGAGCGGTTATTTCTAAATATTTGTTCAGTGCCTTAACCGAATTCAAAATTTCTTCAACCACCAAACTGAGTTTTGCCTCTCCTATATTTTCCTTTGCAAACTGAGTGGCTTTTTGGGAATGACTGAGCAATTCTGCTTCTTGTTCGCCGCTTTCCACAGGTGCTGGAATTTTGCCGTCAAAATTTGTCAAAGTCAATTTATGAATTCTGTTCAATCCATTGCCCAAGTCATTTGCCAAATCGGAATTTATTCTGCGAACAAAACTATCGTGGGCAAAAGTGGCATCCAAGCCAACCACCATTTCGCGTATTAAAAAATAACGAAAAACATCAACCCCATAAGTGTCAACATAATCCATCGGATTAACTCCAGTTCCACTGGTCTTGCTCATTTTTGAACCATCTATAAGCCACCAGCCGTGCGCCAAAACGTGCTTTGGGAGTTCCCAGCCCATAGCCATTATTATTGTGGGCCAATAAATGCAATGAGTTGTCAAAATATCCTTGCCTATAATGTGAAAATCTGCGGGCCAAAAAGGAGAGCCATCTTTGTGTTTCCTGTCTTTAACCCCGCTGATATAATTTTCAAGCGCATCAACCCAAACATAAGTCACAAAATCTTCGTCAAAAGGAATTGGAATACCCCAAGCGAGGCGCGATTTTGGGCGGCTTATGCACAAATCATTCAGAGGTTTTTTCAAAAAGCCCAAAACTTCGTTTCTGCGAAAATCCGGTAAAATCCAATTTGGGTTTTCATTTATATAGTCAATTAATCTCTGTTGATATTTGCTCATTTTAAAGAAATAATTTTTTTCGCACAACCATTCAACCGCACGACCGCTAATAGGGTCTTTGCCATCCACAAGCTCACTCTCCTCAAAAAACCTCTCTTCGCCAACCGAATACCACCCCGAATATTCCTTTGAGTAAATTTCCCCTTTGTCGTAAAGCACTTGCAGGGAATCTTGCACAAATTTTTTGTGATAATCATCTGTGGTGCGAATAAAATACCCATAGTCAATATTCAATTTGGGCCACAAATTCCTAAAATGCTCGCTATACTCATCAACGTGCTGTTGCGGAGAAATGCCACGGGCTGCGGCTGCCTTTTGCACTTTTTGCCCGTGTTCGTCCACTCCAGTCATAAAAAAAGCATCATAGCCAAAAAGCTTATGATAGCGAGTTAGCACATCGGTTAAAACCGTGGTATATGCGTGCCCTATATGCGGGCGATCGTTTACATAATAAATGGGAGTTGTGGCGTAAAAATTAGGCATGGGTGTAAGATAGAAAATCTAAAATCCCTTTCACTTCTTTTTCCGCATTGTCCACCCCAATTTCAACAACCGCCTGCATAGGCATAGCGGTTAAAAAACGCAAGGGGAATTTGCTTTTTGCGTATATGTCTGCCAGAATAGGTGACTTCGCGGTTATTTTGTTTGAGAAAGTTAAAACGGCAACTCCCTGTTTGCGAGCTATGCCTGTGATAGAAAGTTTTTTTGCTTTCAACCCAATATCCGCAGAGGTCAAAAGCATTTCCGCAGGTTTTGGAATGGGACCAAAGCGGTCTCTCAGTTCTCCGGCGAGGGCAGATATTTCTTCGCTTGCTTCTATTCTTGCAATGCGTTGGTAAATGGAAATTCTAGCCAAACCATCTTTTATCCAAGTTTCCGGTAAATAGGCATCCACGCGGAGTTCAAGCCTTGGCTGAACGGCAGAATCGCTTTGAGTGCCTAGCAACTCCGCTACCGCTTCCTTAACCATTCTTACATAAGTCTCAAAACCAATTTCCTCTATAAATCCGTGTTGCTCCATTCCCAGCAAATTTCCTGCACCGCGAATTTCCAAATCTCGCATAGCAACTTGATAGCCGGAACCCAAATCTGTGAATTGCTCCATAGCGGCAAGCCGTTTTTTCGCAGATTTTGAAACTCCAACCTCGCCTTCTGGAACCACCAAAAAAGCCCTCGCCTGAACCGAAGACCTGCCAACCCTGCCGCGTAACTGATAGAGCTGCCCAACCCCAAATTGCTGCGCATTCATAATTATTATCGTATTTGCATTCGGAACATCAAGACCAGATTCTATTAAAACCGTGCAAACCAAAACATCAAATTCCCTGTTTATAAAAGCAGACATAGTTTTTTCCAAACTGCTGTCTGACATTTGAGCATGTGCAATGGCAACTCGCAAATTTGGAACCCAGTCTTCCACTTCCGCAGCCAATTTTTCAATGTTCTGCACCCTATCGTTCACCACGAATGCCTGCCCCCCCCTCTCTATTTCCTCTTTAACGGCGGCGGCTAAAATATTGTCGTCTCTCTCCATTATCTTTGTCTCTACCGGCAGGCGGTTGAGAGGCGGCGTGTTTATGAAGGAAATATCTCTTACTCCTGTCATTGAAAGTTGCAGGGTTCTCGGAATGGGAGTTGCACTCATAACCAAGGTATCCAGAGAAAGCCGCATTTCTCTCAGCATCTCTTTTTGCTTAACACCGAATTTCTGTTCTTCGTCAATAATCAGTAAACCTATGTCATTGAATTTAACGTGATCTGCAAGCAAAGCGTGTGTACCAACCACCAAATCTATTGTTCCTGTTTCCAATTCCCTGTAAATTGCCTTTTTTTCAATAATTGATTTATAGCGATTCACAAGGGCTATTTTTATGGGCCAATCCGCAAACCTCTCCGTAAAAGATTGAAAGTGCTGCGCTGCAAGCACCGTTGTTGGAACCAAAACCGCAACCTGTTTTTTTGCGCTTATGCACTTGAACATTGCCCTCATCGCAACTTCTGTTTTTCCAAAGCCAACATCGCCGCACAAAAGCCTATCCATTGGGCGCGCTTTTTCCATATCGCTTTTTATCTCTTTGGAACTGCGAATTTGGTCTGGCGTTGGCGGAAAGGGAAAATCGTTTTCAAATTCTTCTTGTATATTTGAATCTGGAGGAAAAGCAAAGCCTTTTGCCACTTCTCTTTTTGCGTATAAATCCACAAGTACTTTGGCAATTTGAGCTATGCGCTTTTTTGCTCTTTCCTTGGCGTTTTCCCAGTTTTTGGTACCTAGCTTATTTAATCTAGGCGGACCATCGTCTTCGTTCCAAACGAGTTTTTCCAATTTGTGCAAATCGCCAACGGGAAAGGAAAGTCTGGCTTTGTCTGAGTATTCTATCATCACGCAATCCACTTGCGCACCCAATGCCTCTATGCGGGCAAGCCCCAAAAATTTTCCCACTCCACATTCTTCGTGCACAACATAATCGCCATTTGTGAGTGAGTCTGCAAAAATTGCATTGTGCAAACTGGAAGATTTATGTTTCTTTTTTGTTAAATGCCCAAAGCGGTTGAAAATCTGATTTTCACATAAAATGGCAAAGGAATTATCGCAGCACCAAAAGCCTTCTGTGATGTGCCCAACCAGAATTTCTTTTGCAGCAGAACCCTGCGACAAGTGATAAAGCCTAAGTGCCTGCCCTTGCGAAGGGGCAAGCAAATAAACATCGCCGCCCTTTGCGCTGTACCCAGCAATTTCCTTTTCCACACCTTCAAAACCAGAATTTGAACGAGTTTGGGGTGTTATTAAATTTGAATATTTGTCCTTGTTTAAAACAGAAAAATTCACTATTGAGTGTTTAGATAATTCCTCCGAAAATTCCAGAGGCAGGCTGTAATAATCCTCTGTTGCTACTAAATAATCTTTTAAAAAATCAAATGCAAGGCTATCGTTTTCCTCGCTTAAATTCATCGGGAAAATCTCTATGCTATCTAAATTTTCCAAAGACCTCTGGGTGAAAATATCAAAGGTTCTTATGGATTCCAGGGTATTGCCCCAAAGTTCCATGCGAATTGGGTGTTCGCGCAAAAGCGGGTTTATGTCTATAACGCAGCCTCTTATGGAAAAATCCCCAACACCTTCCACAACGGGCTGCTCCCTAAAGCCCCTTGATATAAAAATTTCCTGCAAATTTTCTTCGCTTAAAATATCGCCCACTTTCAAGTTCAATGATTTTTCTTTTAAACGTTTTGCAGATGGCAGTTTTGTTTTGAGTGCCTCTGCACTAGCAACAACAATTTTAGAACCAGCCGCCGCATTTTGAATGAATTTCAATTTTTCTTCCAAAATCCCGCTGAAAATTTTCGTTTTGTCGGTTTCTTTTGTTAGGGGCAATGAGAGCAAGTCGCACTCATCTATTTGCAAGCACAGGTTTTCGTGCCATAAATCCACGGATTTTTGTTCTTTTGTTATTATTAAAATAGGTTTTGAGTTCTTCAAAAATTTTGCGCTAACCCACAAAGCCTGTGCAGAAATGCCCAGATTGCCTGAATGGCAAACCTCCCCCTTTGCTGGAAAATTCAAGTTATCCAATAAACCCAAATATTCGCTTTGCAAAAAATCAGAAAGCGTACGGAAACGCAATTAACCCTTTTTCTCCAAATTTCATAGGAGTTAATGTAGAAAAATTTTGTCAACAACTGTATGCCAAATGAGTAGGTTTTGCTTTATTTTGCCCATTTTTACAAAATATTTAGTATATTTTTATAGTGAAACTTTAAAAGAGGTTATTTATGAAAACCAAAAAAGGAAAAAAGCGTATGCCTCAGACAGATGGGAGCATGAAATTATCGAAAGCTGCCTTATGGTGGAAAAAGCATCCAGAGGGAGCACCTCTAATTATTCACGATATGCGTGCGGTTATGAGGTAATATGTGTTATTTTATAGATACAAATGTATTTCTTTTCTTCATAAGGGAAAAGGATAGATTATCAAAAAACGTATTTGATATACTGACTGATTATGAGAATATCATATATCTGAGTTCTGAAAGTATTAAAGAAATTATTTATCTGCTAAGAATTGGTAAAATAGAAATGCCAATATGGAAAGAAACAAAAGATATTTTTAACCACATAGACGAAATGGGATTTTCGGTTGATTACTTCAAAAAAGAACACATATTAACACTTGGCAAGCTAATTCCTATACCTGACCACAAAGACCCTGTTGACCACGCTATTATGGCACATGCGATAACTAATAAGGTTACTCTTATTAGTTCGGATGAGAAAATGCGGTTTTATGGGAATCAGGGGTTGAGGTTTGTTTGGAATAGGGTGTAGCGGGGCGTACGCCATAATTGTTTGTAAAATATTCACCCCTCTCTTCCGCAAGATTTACATTTTTTTGTGAATAAGCCGCCCATTTTTTCGCCACAGTGACGGCATAGACCTTGTTTAATACGCATTTTTTCCACATTAACAGGACCAATATCTCGCCATTTCTCAATGTTGCACTGACCACATATATTGTCCCCAACAGCGACAACAGTTCCATCTGCTTTCAAGCCAACCGTATGTCCGTTGCCAAGAGAAATAGCTACGATATCTCGCCATTTCTCAATGTTGCATTGACCATATTCATTGTTCCCAACAGCGACAACAGTTCCATCTGCTTTCAAGCCAACCGTATGTCCGTTGCCAGGAGAAATAGCTACGATATCTCGCCATTTCTCAATGTTGCATTGACCATATTCATTGTTCCCAACAGCGACAACAGTTCCATCTGCTTTCAAGCCAACCGTATATCTGCCAGCGGAAATAGCCACAATATCTCGCCAATTCTTGGTATCGCACTTACCATATTCATTCCATCCAACCGCAACAACAGTTCCATCTGCTTTCAAGCCAACCGTACAACCACCACCAGCGGAAATAGCCACAATATTTTGCCAGTTCTCGGTGTTACACTGACCCCGTTTATTGAATCCAACAGCAACAACAGTGCCATCTACTTTCAAGCCGACCGTATATAGGCCGCCAGCGGAAATAGCTACGATATCTCGCCAATTCTTGGTATCGCACTGACCATATTCATTCCATCCAACCGCAACAACAGTTCCATCTGCTTTCAAGCCGACCGTACTAAAACCGCCAGCAGAAATAGCTACGATATCTCGCCATTTCTTGGTATCGCACTGACCATATTTATTGTCTCCAATAGCGACAACAGTTCCATCTGCTTTCAAGCTAACCGTATTATGTAAGTAAACGGAAATACAAGTCTGATACTTGGCAATTTTCTTGCGAGCTTCTGCTAGAATAGATTTTTTTTCTGCAATTTGTATTTCGCACTCATTTGCTAATTCAGCGGTATCTTTATAATTATTCATCGCCCTAAACTGCTGAACAAGTTCTTGATATTCTTCTTCTGTTGAGGCTTTATTTTTTAATTGAACTAAACTATTGTATTGTTCCTGTCTTTCTAATTCTGCTGACGATATCAGCGCTTCAATTTGTGGTATCATTTCTCCAATTTTGGCATTGTAATCCATCACGTCAAAATACGGTAGATTATCCGTTAATTGTGGCGGTATGCTGTAAGGGATGTTTAATGTTTCAAGTTTGGTTGCAAGGCCGATAAGTTTTTTATATTTTGCCTCAGCTTCAGTAAAAACTCTCTGTCTAAGGTTGTTTATGAGAGCAATGGAATCGCTGGATATTTCGGAAAAATCACTATCACCTAGAACTTTTAAGCAATAATTGCGATCCAGTAAAATCAGCTTTACCAAATCTTTAAGGGCAGGCTCTTTTTGACCCTGTAAAACCTTGCAACGAGCAATATTGAACAAGGATTCAAGCATATTTTGTGAATAATTAAAAGATTGCTCAAATGACTTCAACGCTTTGCCTAGCATTTCCATAGATTCTGATTTCTTTTCAATTCGCCAGAATTCGTTGGATTGCGAATATTGAGCTGCCCCTAGATAGAAATATATCTCCGCAGCTAAACAACGGGCATCATTGGAGTTTGAAATATAAGGGCTGTTGTATTTCGCTGCCTGTGTAAAGGCGTTGATGGCTTTTTCCAAGTCAATTACATTGCTAAATTCACCTGCACCAAAAGCGAGTATTTTCCCCATTAAAAACCACGACATATAATCGGTTTTATTCTTTTCAACCGAAAGTTGAATATCTTCCAATGCTTCTTCAAAAAAACTTTTATTGTAATTTTCAATTGCTCTGCGGTAAAGTTCTTGCGATTGGGTCAAAAGAGGATTGCTCGCAATATTTTGTATTGCATACAATCTATCGCATATTTCATACGACATATGCTTAATATTATCAGAAATACGGTCAAGACCAAAAGAAAAAGCCGATGTCATATAGCCGAGTTGATTTGAAATGCCCGTAAATCCCATATCAAGGGTATTGTTTACTTTGTCAAAGCCTTGTTGGAACGTTTGGCTAAGAGCAGCCTGAGAAGCTACAATGGCAGATGTTTGCGTATTTATTGCGGTCTGTATTCCGGTCTGCATACTAATCATTGATTCTTCAATTTTAGCAGTACTTTGTTTTATATCAGCGCCTATATTTTTGGTTTGGTTTTCTATATACTTACGGTAATCCATGCTTGATACTGATTGTCTGTCGTAGTAACCCATTTTTCAGTTTCTCCTAGACTTATTTGATAACTTGAAATATATAAATTTTGCCAACAACTGTATGCAAAATGCAGGGATTTTGCTTTTTTTGCCCTTTTTTACCAAATATTTAGTATATTTTTATAATAAAACTTTAAAAGAGGTTATTTATGAAAGCAAAAAAAGGAAAAAGGCGTATGCCTCCGACAGATGGAAGCATGAAATTGTCAAAAGCTGCCTTGTGGCTCTTAAAGCACCCAAATGGGTTAGAAGGATTCAAAATACTGGATATGCGTGCGGTTATGAGGTAATATGCGCTATATCATAGATACGAATATTTTATTGTTTTATATATCGGAAAAAGATCGCCTTTCCAAAGAGGTTTCTGATTTGCTTTGGGATAGTTCAAATATGACCATGCTATTATGGCACATGCTATAACTAATAAGGTTACTCTTATTAGTTCTGATGAGAAAATGCGTTTTTATGGGAATCAGGGGTTGAGGTTTGTTTGGAATAGGGTGTAGGTGCAATTTTTTTTCTATATTACCCCAAACACTTATATAGAGGATTTTGCTATGAAACCGGATTTGAGTTCACTAGACTTTAAAGCAGGCACCGATAAGAGCTTTGAAGATTGGAAAAAAGAAGTCATAGATTCAGGCAAGCTGCCAAATTTTGATGCCTTGCAGACCATGACATCCGAGCAAATACCAGTGCTCCCAGTTTACAGCAAAGAAACCCTTAGCGGAATGGAACACCTCAACTATGCCGCAGGCAAGGCTCCATTCCTTCGGGGACCATATTCCACAATGTATGTAATGAAACCTTGGACAATTCGCCAATATGCTGGTTTTTCAACAGCTGCCGAATCCAACGCATTTTACCGCCGCAACCTCGCTAGCGGGCAAAAGGGTCTCTCCGTTGCTTTTGACCTTGCCACACATAGAGGCTATGATGCCGATAATCCCAGAGTGGTTGGCGATGTGGGCAAGGCAGGCGTTAGTATATGCTCAATAGAAGATATGAAGGTTTTGTTTGACCAAATTCCGCTTGGGGAAATGTCTGTTTCAATGACCATGAACGGCGCGGTGCTTCCAGTGCTGGCTTTCTACATAGTAGCCGCCGAGGAACAGGGCGTGGCTCAAGCTAAACTTACAGGCACCATTCAAAACGACATTTTAAAAGAATTCATGGTGCGCAACACATACATTTACCCACCCAAGCCCTCAATGAAAATAATAGGCGACATATTCAGCTTTACCACGCAGAATATGCCCAAATTCAACAGCATCTCAATCTCTGGCTATCACATGCAAGAAGCTGGCGCAACCAACGACATAGAGCTTGCATACACGCTTGCAGACGGCTGGGAATATATCCGCACAGGCATAGAAGCAGGTATGCACGTTGATGATTTTGCGCCTCGCCTCTCTTTCTTCTGGGCTATTGGCATGAACCACTTTATGGAAATCGCCAAAATGCGCACAGGTCGCTTGCTTTGGTCAAAAATTGTAAAAACGTTTAATCCCAAAAAAGAAAAATCAATGGCTCTCCGCACACATAGCCAAACAAGCGGTTGGTCTCTAACCGAGCAAGACCCATTCAACAACGTGGCTCGCACTTGCATAGAAGCTATGGCTGCCAGCCTTGGTCACACACAGAGCTTGCACACCAACGCCCTAGACGAAGCCATTGCCCTGCCAACGGATTTCTCCGCTCGCATAGCTCGCAACACTCAGCTTTACATTCAAGAAGAAACAGGAATCACAAAATCGGTTGACCCTTGGGCTGGTTCTTATTATGTTGAATATTTAACAAGGGAACTCGCAAACCGCACTTGGAGGCTCATTCAAGAGGTTGAAGCCGAAGGCGGCATGGCAAGCGCAATAGAAAAAGGCATTCCAAAAACTCGCATTGAAGAAGCCGCAGCTCGCAAGCAAGCTCGCATAGACGGCGGAACAGATGCCATAATAGGCGTTAATAAATATCGCTTAGACCACGAAGATGCTCTTGATATTTTGGAAGTGGACAATACAGCAGTTCGCAATAGCCAGGTTGCCAGATTGGAAGAGGTTCGCAAAAAAAGAAACCAAGCCGATGTTGACAGTGCATTGACTGCTATAACAAATTGCTTTGAAGAATGGAAAGCCGGAAAAAAGAGCCAAGCTAATTTGCTTGACTTAGCGGTAAAAGCAGCCAGAGTTCGCGCAACTCTTGGCGAAATTTCAAATGCAGTTGAAAAAGTTGTTGGTCGCTACAATGCGGTAATTCATAGGATAAATGGTGTGTATAGCGCAGAGATAGGAAACAACGCAGAGTTCAAAGAAGTTCAGTCCATGACCGATGCTTTTGAAAAGAAGAACGGTCGCCGCCCACGCATAATGGTTGCAAAAATGGGTCAGGATGGTCACGATAGAGGTGCAAAAGTTGTTTCCACAGGTTACGCAGATATGGGTTTCACTGTGGATATCGGTCCTCTTTTCCAAACCCCAGAAGAAGCCGCTCGCATGGCAGTTGAAAACGATGATGATATTCTCGGAGTTAGCAGCCTCGCTGCTGGTCACAAAACTCTTATTCCATCTGTTATTGCAGAGTTAAAGAAGCTAGGTCGCGAAGACATTATGGTTGTCGCAGGCGGAGTTATCCCTGCTCAAGATTACGACTTCTTGTACAAGTCAGGCGTTGCTGGCGTGTTTGGTCCAGGAACTCCCATTGCAACTGCTGGTAAGAAAATGATGGAAGTGTTGCTTGCGGAGTAATTTTTTTATTTTGCTGTTTTTTGTTCTTGCCACTTACGCGCAAGAACAAAAGCGTGTTGCCATATTGAATACCGAAGATAACGGCGAGCAATCGCTTGAATTTACGGATTTAATATACTTGACCGATAGGCTGCGCGAAATAGCAGGGAATATGTTGCCCGGAGATAAATACTTCGTGATGACCACGCAAAGCATAATTGACAGGATGGGTTCAAAGGAAAATGCCAGAAAGGTTTGCAAAGAGGCTACCTGCATGGCAGAGATAGGCAGGAAAATAAGCGCAGATTATATTGGACAGGCTAGGCTAGGGCGTTTTGGCGGCAATTTGACTATCAGCATGGAATTGTATCATAGCGCAAGAGGCAATTTAATTGGTTCTTTCACTGGCAATGCCAAAGAGGTATTCGGCTTGCTAACGGTAATAGACGAGAAGGCACCATTGGTATTTCGCAAAATGCCGGGTGTACCTAGCGGAGCGCAAGTTAAAGAAACCGATTACAAATTTGCGAGCGAAAAGCGTTATTTGGCAAACATATCAAGTGCCCCCGAAGGTGCCAAATTGAGTTTTAACGGGGTGATCGATGCCCGCTGCATAAAAACACCGTGCAACGTTGAGCTTAAGGAAGGCGGTGTTCGCATTATCGCCGAGTTGGAGCAATACGAAATAGCAGATACAACCGTTTCTATAAATCAGAATAATCAGAACATACATATTCGGATGAAATCCAATGAAAAGATAATTCAGAAAGAAAATCTTGTTGCCAATAATTCTCAAACTCAAAGTGATCCCATTATTAAAAATCCTATTAAAATGGCTATTATAACTACAATATTTGTTGGGACAGTATTGCTTATTGCTCTAACAGGTAATTAACGCTTTGCAAACACAGCTCACTAAAAGCGCGCTTATAATGCTCTTTGGGTTTGCCTTGTGCTTTGCGCAGGAAGTGCCAACAGATACAACCACAGTTCTTCCAGTGGCGGACACAACCATTGCAGACACAACCACCGCTTCTTCTCCCTTGATAATACCTCCTATTGAGTATATCGTTCCACAGCGGGATACCGAGCCATCGTTGCCGCCACTTGCAGAAATTCTGGTTCCGGTAATAGTGCCAAAATTGGTTGCCAATGAATGTGTTATTAATGAACCGCCTCCCTCTGCGCCTGTGATGAATGTTGTGGAAAGCAATTCGTGCAAAGGAAATAGCAATAGCTTGGTGACTTTTGGCGTTAGGGCTGGCATTAACTTATCTCATGCTTATGCGAAATATGAACTTAATAATGATAACGGCAGTGGTGATTATGGAGATATTTTGAGAATGCAGCTTGGCTTTGTGATTGACATTGCAGCGAGCAACCGGTTCCATATTCAGCCTGGTCTCATGTATATCCAGAAGGGGATGAGTGATAGACATGAAATAACCGCCCACTACATTGAATTTCCCTTGTTGCTTTCTCTCAAGTTTTCTGTGTTCAGGCTTGGTGCTGGTCCATATATTGGTTTATGCCTGAACAGCAATTCTAGGATTTTTAAGGATGGCGAATTTGACATAGGATTGAATATGGGATTAGGCTTTGATATAGGGATGTTTTACATAGGCACCTTTTACGATTATGGTTATGTAGATATGAGCAATAGAAATAACTACGACTTCTATAATCGCACGTTTGGCTTCAACTTGGGAGTAAATCTATGAGAAAACTTTTGTTTTTTTCAATATCTGTAATACTTGTGATTTTAGGCTGTAGCAACAATGATGATATGCCTTGCTTGACCTGCGACAATCAGCAGGGTTCTTACAATAACAGTAGCGGCTATTCTACGCAGGATTCGGTATATTGCTTTTATTATAGAGGTGGTAGCTACAAATGCAGCTATATGAGCGTTAAAACGTGCAATGGAGGTAATTACGGCAATGATAGAACCTGTGGCGACTATTTGGGGCAGGATTCTACCTATTGCCTTTACTATGACAATACCAGTCACTACAAATGCAGCTATATGGGCACTAGAGAATGCCCTGGAGATAATTACCGCAGCGATAGCACTTGTGGTGGCTATTGGTGGAGTAGCTCGTCAGAATCTTCCTCGTCTAGCGGTTCTTGCGATATAAAAGATTATAGGACAATTAGAATTGGCAACCAAGTATGGATGGCGCAGAATTTTTATTGCAATGTTTTTGGCAGCAAATGCTACAATAACGACCCTGCCAACTGTTCCAAATATGGCAGGCTTTACAGCTGGGCAACGGCAATGGGAATAGATACAAAATACAATCGTGAATGGTGGGGTGGAAGTGATGAAAAACATAAAGGAATTTGTCCTACAGGCTGGCATATTCCAAGTGATTATGAATGGGAAGTTTTGAAAGATTATAACAAATTTTCTGCCCTACCTGGTGGAAACGGCAATTCCGATGGAGGATTCGGCAATGTTGGTACTTATGGCTACTGGTGGAGCGCTAGCGAAAGCAATGACGAAACCGCCTACAACAGATATATGGGCTACGACCTCGGTTTTATGGGATGGGACTACGGCGACAAAAGCGACTTGCTCAGTGTTCGCTGCGTAAAAGATTAAATCGGGAATTCTGGCATATTTTTTGCATAACTATCAAGTATATGATAGTACATAACACCTCTCAGGCTTTAGATATCCCAATTAGGGTTAGCGATGTTGCCAAAATGCTACAAGTAGCGGCTCATACGCTTAGATTTTGGGAAAAAGAGTTTAATTTTTATTTAAAACCCAGCCGCACTGCTGGGTCGCAAAGGCGCTATGATACAGATTCCATAGAACGCCTGAGGAAAATTCATCATTACCTCAAAAACGAAGGCTATTCCATAGCTGGGACAAAGAGAATTTTGTCTTCACTGGCAGCTTGAACGCTGAATGGAATGTCTGAGCAAGGGTATGCCTTCCAGAGATTTTGTTCCGCGATAGGTTAGCAAGCAGGGAAAGCTGCGACCAGCCCTTGTGCGCATTCTGGTTTGCAGAACATCATCTTGCTCTGGAATATTTTCCAAAATGTGGTTGAGCACCTCTTTATGGCGATATAAATCGCACAGATAATGCCCCTTTACCTCGCTTTGGTCAAAGCCAAACATTTTGCAAAAACGTTTGTTCGCGGTTAATATGCGGCCGGAGTTGTTAGCTATGCATACGGCATCTTCGGCTTCATTTATGTTTTCGTCTATTGTCATAGAGCCTCCGTGTTAAGTGAAAGTTCATCAATTGCAAAGGAAATTCCTGATTTGCCGAGATAAATTGGCACATTGGAATAGGGCAGAACAGCCATAATTCGCTCTTCTTTTGCCACTTGAACGTTATCTTGATAAAGCGTTAAGTAGCGACCGTCCCATTTAACCTCCACAAAAGTCCATAAGCCCGCTTTAACGGGATTTTTTGATAAAACTGCGTGTTTGCAGGCAAAAATTGAAGTTTCTTCTGTTAAAAAGAATGCAAATGCAGGATTTTCTGCCCCACAAGCTCCATTCACAAGCGCGAGGCTGAAAATATCGTTTTTCCCCACTAAATTATATGGAATTTCGGATTTTTGCGGCAGGGTGTCTATTTTGAACCATGCGCTTATTTCAAATGCAACAGATGCCGAGAATTTGTTGCCATCGGAGGCAACAAAACTGTTTGGGGTTTTGAATAAAAGGGCAGTTTTGCTATGACCATCTCTGCCCACAGCAGGCAAAACCTCGTAGGAAGCGAGAGTGTTGGTTTCTTCGCTTGTGCCCCCTGCTACAACCGGCGCTTTTTGCGTTGTTTTTGCTGGGTTTGTGCAGGTTAATGCAAATAATGCAAGTAGCGCAAAAACAAATTTTGGCGAGAATAGATTAAACTTTTTCATTTTTTGCCTCCTTTGTTTTCGCGGATTTTGAAAGTGGAAATAATTGCAAATTTATTCTATACACTGATTCTTCTTCATTTTCGCTTTGAGTGGCGATTTCTTTTATTTTACGCCTAAAATTAGCCAGCTCTACCTTTATGGCTTCAAAACCCTCTTTTGATAAACCCATAGTTATTCCAGAAATATCCCTTTCTTTTTTTGAAATGTTTTCTAAAGCGGAAACCGCCAAAATTCCCATATTTTCGTGGTGCTTGCGAACCGCCATTGAGCTTATGTTATCGCCCGTTGTGAGATGCTTGCTGGTTTGTTTGTACTTTCCTTTTGAATCTTGTTCCAGCAATCCGAGTTTGAGCAAAAGGGCAATGGAAGCCTTAACCTGTGAAAGAGGGATTTTTGGAACCAATAATTTTGAAATTTCGCTTTCAGATGATACATTTGGGGCTAATTCGCGTATAACGCTGTGGTACCATTCTTTGTAATAATCATATAAATTTGCTTCTATAATACGGTTTTTGCAGAGTGCTGCGATGTGGCGCATTTCGTTGAAGAGTTTTTGTTTTTTTGCGTTGTTCGTTTCGTGGGTAAATGGAACCAAAAGCCGGAAAAATTCCTGTTCTTTATCGGTTAAACCGAGTGCGAGACCCACTCTTTCAATGCCGTCTGTGCTTAGGGAGCTTTTTTCTTCTGCTACCAATTTCAAGAAAACAGGGCTTGCATACCCAGCTCTTTTCGCAAATTCCCGCCAGGAAAAGCGGCTAGAAGCCTTTTTCTCGGCAAAAGCATCGCGCATAAAGGCACGATAATCGGAATATGCAAAAACGCTAGGCATATACCTATAATATACATTATTTTTTCCCAAATGATACAAAAAAAATGATTTTATGATACATTTTGTGCTTTTTTTGGTGAAATTTATGGTTTTTGGCGTAAAAAAGGCGTTTTGGTGGCGAATTTACTATCTTTTCCACTATGTCTCTATCTGCTGATGTAATATCTAAAATAGTTCAATGCCTTATAGGTTTGAATATCTATAAGATTATTTTATTTGGCTCTTATGCGAGGGGGACGGCAAATGAAGATAGCGATATAGATTTGGTTGTTATTTTAGATACAGATGAGTTTGCAATGACTTGTAGAGAAAGGCTGGATAGAAAGCATCCTATAAATAAATCCATTCGCGAAATTCGCAAAGATTTTGCTATGGATATAATTGTTTATTCAAAAGGAGAGTTTGAGTACTTAGATAAAAAAGAGAGCGATTTTATTAGGGAAATTAAGAGTACTGGAATTGAGCTTTATGCAAAGCAATAAAATCGAAAATCCTTGGATATTTTTTGCAGACAAAGATTTAGGAGCTGCGGAACTTATATCTACCAATGCAGAATTTACTGGCGAAGTTGCCTTTCTTTGCCAGCAGGCTATTGAGAAGTATTTGAAAGCTGTTCTTTTTGAGTTGAAAATTCCAATTCAAAAGACACATAATTTGCTTAAATTATATAATGAGTTAAAAGAACATAAAGATTTGGAATTAGACGAAACTTTGCTGAATGAACTTTGTGATTTATATATAGAGTCTCGTTACCCGACAGATGTTGCTCTTTTTAGCGGTGAAGTGTTGCCAAGCGAGGAAGATACAAAAATATTTTTAGAATTTGCACAGAGCGTGGCGAAAATTGCTAAGACGGAAATTCCTACCTCACCAACACCCAAATCACCACCGGCGCGCCCATCAAACTAGCCACCGCATTGAGCGGCAGCGGTGGCATTCCCCACAGCCCTTGCGACAAAAGCCCTGCCGCAAGAGCGAGCAAGGCACCTGTCAAAAGCGAGGCGGGGATTAAAATCCGCTGATTATCGCTGTTGAAAAATCCCCTCGCCAAATGCGGAGTTGCCATTCCTATGAAACCTATCGGTCCGCAAAACGAAGTTGCCGTTGCTGCCAAAACCGCTGCCGCCAAAAGCGAGAGCAGCCGCTTCTGCTTGACGTTTATGCTCAGACTTTTTGCGCCGTCATCGCCGAGAGCTATCGCGTTCAAATACTTCACGCAAAAAACAGACAGCGCAAGCCCCAGCAGAACGCAGCCTGCGAAATACGGCAGCTCCTCCCAGCGCAACCTGCCAAAAGAGCCAAAGCCCCAAGATATAAAGCCTCGCAATGCTTCCGAGTGAGTGCCTCCACTACCTTTGCGAATGCAGCCGGATCCGTGATAGCCAAGTCTGCCAGAACCTTGCGGTTGAGGTTTATGTTGGCGGCACCGAGCAAGTGTTCGCATTTAAGCGAGTTGCATAATATTATAAAGGGGGAAGTCTCCCCCTCGCTCCAACCGCCCTCTAACATTATAACACTCGTAAGAGCCAGTACATTTTTTCGCTTGAAACGATATAAAATATTAACTATCACTATGTTTTTAATTTTATTTTGTTGCTACAAAAAAACAATAAAGTCTCTAAAAGTTTTGCAACCAAGGCAGGCGGTGCGTGATGGCATTGCCAAATCTTCCAACGGCACCCGCTGAAGTCCCGCGCTGCATTCGCTTTTGCTGCCTGCCGGGTTCACGAACATTATTTTGCCGCCACTTGCACCAAGTGTGGGGTTGCTGTAAGTGTCTCTCTCAATTACCCGGTACTTAATGTCGTTTGCCACACACCACTCTTTTTTCGCATTAAAGTCTAGTGTGTGGTCTATTAGTAAAATTTCGTCATAGCACTTTGGTGGATTTTCCAGATTATGGAATGCAGCCACGATTTTGAATGATGGCACTTTGCGTATAAATAGTGTTCCATTTGTTTTAACAAGACCACGAGAGCCCTTTGCTTGTAGCCAGCTTAGTAGTTCGTCAAGTTCAGGATATAAAGCAGGTTCGCCTCCGGTTAGCTCTATTGCCCACTCTTGCGGGTCTAAGCGTTCCAAAAGCAGGAATAGCCTTTCGTTGGTCAGGAGGTTTGAGTGAGCTGGATTGTTGCGCCAGGGCTTGATGGGGCAATAATCGCAGCTCATGTTGCAGCGATTAGTCAAGGATATTTGCAATAAGTTCATTTAGCAATACCTCTATAAATTTCGAATACAACGCACGCTATAGCCGTAACTCTCAGCTGTAACCGTCGGCTCGCAGCTGTCAAAATCGTATAAGATCCGCCTCGCCTGATACCTGCCGTTGGTAACGTGAGTAGAAGACCACCAGTAGGCCTTGTAGCGATTATCTTCAAAAGCACCCCATGGTTCGCGATAACCTACAGGTACAGCAGCGAACCCATAGGTGTCCGTGCCGTTGCCTGAAGTACCATTATTCCTCGACTCCCACCCGCTTGTCGCTTTCAATGCCTTTCCGGCTGGCCCGTAAAGGCCATTTGGCGGCGTTCCGCCTGCCGCAAGGACAAGTGCTGTCCATTCCGCTTCTGTAGGCAAATGCCAACCTACAGGTACTGCGGAACGAGCATCACCACATGTGTATAATCTTCCGGCTTTCTCGGTTGGCCGACTGGGGTCATACCTATCCCATGAACCGCTTTGGTTGTAGGCTAGATTCTCAGTCATCCACACTTCACCATCTGGCATACGCTTCCACCCGTAAACTTTGCCGTCCCTTGGGTCGGTGAAAGTGCCCTCATTGGGGTTTAGTATGTTGAATATTTTCTGTGCGGTTAAGATAGTATTATTTGACGTTCTTGACCCACTTATAGGCGCGTTGTTTATATTTAGCGAATTTGAACCGAATATATGCCCTGTGTTTGCTGTTAGAGTAAACGTTCCAGTATTGTTGCCTGCGGGGAATTTTCCATCGTTTACGCTTGGAGACCATGCTATGGCATTCGCGAAATTCCCTTGCGCAGTCGCCGTGCCGGGTCTGTTTGCTCCGTAAGCAGGTTCGGTTATAGATAGGCTCGGTGTTGGTATTGACACTGGAGTCCATGCCGTGGTTAGGGTTAGAGTTCTGCCGTCAACGGATAATATTCCTGTTGCGCTTGCGTTGTTGATTTGTGCAGTGTTTGCGTTCCAGCGATAGCCGCTGGCAGCCGTGAGGGTTATTGTGCCTGTGCGGGGCTGGTAATCAAATACATTGCCCGTGCCTGTCCAATTTATCGTGCCGGAGTAATTGGTTCCCGATATGGTTGTTGGGGTTGACGCTCCCGCGTTCTTTGCGATGGTTAAGGAAGGGTCTGGGAGGGCGGTCATTGTGGCGGCGAAATTCTTGGTTATGGTCAAAGAGCCATCTTCTTCGTAATCAACGTTTGTCGGCCGGCTCCCATTGACAAAAATATTTGTTGTTTCATCAAATTTAAAATCAAAATCAGCAATAATGGAAAATATAGCCACATAAGCTTTTGTTCCGTTGAAAATACTGTCGTCAGGCAGCCATATAACGTTTCCTGTCGTGTAATTAGGTTCAGCGTCATTTATAGCCACCGTGTCATCTTGTCCTATTCCGTTCACCGGAGGGATGATTGAAAGACTTATGGATGCTATGAGCATCTCGCCGGGAGGAGGCTGGAAATAACCTAGATTGACAAGCCCGTCACCTATAATTTTTAAAAATGAGTTTAAATCTATATATCCACCTCTATTCTCAAACTCGCCGTAAACGAACCTGAGGGCGTTGTTTCTTGACCCGAGGCTGAACAAAGAGCTTGCCGCGTTTAATACCTCTCCGTCAGCTCCTTCTTCGGGTGTAAATTCTCCATTTCCAAGCACAATCTGCTTGTCGGTGCCGTCAAATTTGCCGCTGCTGGCAGAAATAGTCACTACCGTAACCACCACGTCTCCCCAGGGCAAGGTTTCTATTTGGGTTACTATTCCAAGTGTTCCGTTCTTGTCATTCACGAGCGTTCTGTTTTGCATCGGCAAATTACCGGTTAACATTTCAAAGCTTTCCAACAAAATCTGATTCGTCTCATTCACTTCATCGCTTAGCTCATAATCGTTTTTTAGCCGAATAAAACTGAACGGCGGTATATTTGAATATTCGCTTACTGTGACTATTGTCGTGACCTCCGTTATGCTGCCCGGCCTACTGTCCGCTCCTACAGATGCGACAATCCCTAAGTTTCCAAAATCATCATAAACCAACGTTTTACCCGGGATTAAATCCCCAAGCCTACCTACATCAACAATAGAGTTTATTGGAATTTGAGTATATTGACCTACCTCGCTTTGTAAAGTGGCATTATCTTTCAATTTAAAAATATTTGCAAATAGTTTTGTATCTGCGAGCTTCTGGAAGCGTAGGATCCCCCTTTCGTCTTTGCTTGTTAGCATTAATGTTAGCGACAAATCTTTGTTTATTACTTCGCGCTTAGTGGAGCCATCAGTATTTAAATAACTAACAGACGCATCTTCTTCCAATGTTTCATGAGCAACAAAATAAAATACATCGCCAAGGGAAAAACTATCCGCAACTTCTTGCGAATATGACTGCGCTTCAAAAGACCTTACTTTTAGCTTATAAACACGCCTACCCTGATACAGCACGTGAGGATTAGAATCAGGATTTCCATTTCCATTTCCTTCTCCATCAATATATCCTTGTAGTCCACTAATTGCATAATTACCGGACATAGCTTTAAGCTTAACACCACCCCCTAATTGAATTTGTGCTCCGCCAGAGAATTCTACCTCAACACCTCCGCTTATATTTAATTTTGCGGCGCCTTTCATATTTAATTCTGCGCCGCCTTCCATTTCTATTTTCGGACGGCCTTCACGCATTAGAATGCTAGAGCCGCCTTTAAGGGCAAGGCTCGCGCCCTCAGTCACTCCCGTGCTGTATGTGTTTGTTGTGGTGTTTGGAAGCCATTTCCCTTCGCCATCGTGCGGGCTCCATTTCCCGTTGCGCCAAATCCAGAAAGTATTATCCCAAAGATTTTGCCATGAATCATTGTTTTTCGGTGTGTAGCTGTAGTGCTCTTCCCAATGATCGCTTTCTTGTTTCAAAACCTCAAAAGGCACAACTTCGGGTGGGGGTCCAATATTCTCCGCTAAAGATCCTTGACGACCTAGATACATGTCAGCGGTAATTTTTTTACCATGCACACAAAAGGAGCCTATCTGACCAACAATTTTTATGCAGTTGGGGCAAGGACAAAGGTCCTGTCCGCCACCGAAACTATCATGATGCTCCATGTCCAGAAACATGACCCAACCAGATTTAGTTTTGAACCAGTATGAATTTTCATCAAGAACCAATCTAAGTGTTCCAACTTGATCACTCAAAACTAATTCGCTGGATGATTGTACGGGTTCTTTGACAAAAAGCTGGCTAGTTAGCGATACGGAAGATTCCAAATACGCAAAATTTCCCGATAAGTCTCTGATTACAATTCTTTTATCGCGCGTGGCGTACCCCCATTGACCAGGTTCCAGAATCAACGAACCCGAGTTTAACTCCGACACGTAGTCGGTTGTGCGGCGGATAACTGATGCGTATTCAACAGCCATATACTACTCCTTAATTGCGTTTTGAACTGTATTTGTTTCAGATATTTTTTTCTCCGCAAGCGGTTCATTCTCGTTGTAATATTTTTTATCCTTTAATGGTTCTGATGAAATAAATTTTATCCTTACAGCATCATCCATTGTAGAAAGCTCCACGCCGGCAATCCATCCTTTTAGCGGGTTGTTTTGAAAAACTCCGAACTTAAGTTCTGTCTTATGTAGTAGCATTTGCCATAGAGAGCCTAATTTCACCGCTTCTAATGGGATTGAAAAATTTATTAATACTTTTTGGTACTCGCAATGCTTAACCTTCCAAAGCATGAATTGCAACCAATTAGACTTAGAATCGGAGGCGGCAAATTTCATTTTTTGTTGTCTTTCATCAGGAGCACAATTTCTGCCAGAAGATTCTAATGCGTTTCTAGCACTACGCCAAAGTGCGCGTGCCATAGACCAGGATGTATCCATATTGTTAATAACGGTATTTTTCCAAGCATAATCATGAGCTGCTAAATATAACTGCCCTAAATCACCCTGCTCCAATTCTTTCTGTGAAATGTCCCATAAATTCACGCTATTCTCTGCAATTATTTGCTCCAGGACAGCAAGAATTACCGTTTCACTCTCCTTAAAGAGACTATGTGCCCTGCATATATATGTGTAAGTATGATATACTAGCACGTATGTTAATTCTTGAGATACGCTACGCAAAGCATATCTAGCACTATCATCTGCTGTGGATGGAATTTCTATACGCACTTCCATACCGCCCTTAAAATTATATTCCTCACGTGGATAATATGTAATCGGCGTTAGCCGGCAAGATAATCGCAAGGCAGTAGAGCTTCTTTCCCATATTGAGGCTTCTGGGAATATTTCGTTTTGTGGATTAATGTAAAGAAATTTACGAATCTCATCTATATATATCTCAAAATCCCAATCAGTAATACAGGAGGCTTGGTAGGCATATTCTATCTCAAAAGAACCTTTAATAACATCATGATTTGTGAATGTTAGTAGAGTTTCCGATTCAGAATCAAAAAATTTCGCTTCCAAACGCGAACCGTCAGATATTAAGGAAAAATTAGCTGCCCTACAAGCTTCAGCTAATTTCTCCGCCAATGAATCGTTTTTCGAGAGTTCGTAATATGAACGGTTGTTTTGCTGCGATACTCCAGTTTTAAGAGACATTTCACGCGATGCGGTAACAAAGGAATTAGAATTATGGTTAATTTTACAGAAAGAGCATAACTGGAGGGTTGCGTCTATGGGATTCGCGCCGAGGCTACCAACAGATAAATCTCTATGTTCCGTCTCACTTTCTGACTCGCCAACGATAATCCCCTCGTCTCTAAAGTATATAGTATAATTTTCTTCATAATAACTATCCATTGGCATTACTGCAATCTGAAGATAGATGCTCCTTGCGCCTATAGGAATAGAATCAAACTTCAAGGCGGACTTAAGTTGCTTCGCTATATTCTCTCTCCGAATTCCTCGATCTCCATCACCAGCATTGTCGCCTGTCATAGAAATCCTTGCATAAGCGGAAGCACTTATATCGGAATAAACGAAGCTACGCCCAGGCGGCTCCGCGGCGAAAAAATCTCTCGAAGCTAACGCTCTGCCATTGTCATTAAGTAGCAAAGCGCGGGCGGCAATTCGAAAACCTGTAGTCTCTACCCGTAAACCGAACGCAGGGATTAAATATTCACATGAAAGCTCCCTACCCAAATCCCACTGCACGCATATTTGCATACCAACCCTAAACCACTGCTGTGGCGCTGCTCCCTTTTTTAAGGATATTGAAAACACCTTTTGGTAATCCTTACTGACAGGTCCCCATTGTTTAACATGGATGATTTGTGACTTCACAACACTCAACGGATCGTGTATCGAAGTTCCTGACAAGTTGTCAGATACCCTATAACGGCATTGCGATTGAAGAGTCCACTCTTTAGCATCTAGCATACTTATTATTTTCACATCTCTAAAATCCTCTACTACTCCCGTAACCGGAGGAAGTTTATTACCAATAGCAATTGCGTAAAGAGAGCTTGAGTTTATCACTCTACATATTGACAATTCTCCCAAAGTTAATTTATCATATTTATCGTCTGGATTTAAAAAAATAACCACTCTATCATCCGTATCCTGAGTAGCTTTATCTTTGTCTATACCGTAAAGCGTAAATAACGTTGGTATCGCAGTAACGCCTTGAATATGTGGGGTTTTTGAATTATTATTAGAAATCTGCTTACCTCCCTGCAAAATACCATCTTTGTACGGAGCTTTCAAAATTGCTTTCCAGAGCGTATCTCTACCCTCAACAGCAAGTATCTCGTATCGATTCCCCTGACCTTTGCCGGCTACTACTTCCAAAGTATCGCCAGCAACCAACCCACAGCAGTATACCTCAACAGCAATTAGTCCGCTGCTAGATTTCTCTACAGTCAGAATTGGAAAAGTGCGACCCCATTCATAAAAATATTGAGAAGTTCCCTGACTATAAACAAAATCATTTTTTTTAACTTTTTTTGCTTTAACAAATTCATTACCACCTATCCTAATTGGCAATTCGCCGCCTCCATATTGTTCAGGAATAACAGCACTTGGAACAAATGCGTTCGCAAGTGCTGAATCGGAAAGCGTAAGCTTGAATGATATAGAGCTTGCCTTGGAATAACATATAACGCACATATCAATAAACACTTCTATCTCAGTATTTTTACTGAGAGCTTTCAATGAACATTTCGCCCCAAAAAGATTTATACCATGAGACTCAGTGTGTTTTATAATTTCCGGCGATAAAATTTCAACGCTAACATTGTTCATTAATGAGAATTCACCACCGAACAAAATCATATTTTCTTGAGAAATAGGACCTATTGAAGAACCATCTAAAAAGCCAGCCGTGGCAGTAGCCAGATTATAATCTCCGCCAATAAAATTAGCGGCAGGCTCCGGCGGCACATCTTTTCTACCAGTCTTTATAGTCAACAAATAACTCGTTTTTTTCAAGCTGGAGCCTCCGCTAAACTTAAATCCACCTCCCAAAATCCAGAGTTTCCAACACGCTTTAGATTACCAAAAGCCAAGAATACTAAATTTTCTGAAGTTTGTCCATCTATCAACAACATTGAATTTCTACAGGTTAATTTAAATGTCTGTGTTCTGCGCTCAATGAGCCACCTAAGCGTTCCGCCAAGCTTATCGCATGATCCTGAAAGCGTCAAAAAAAGTCTTTTGTCAGTCCACTGATGAGCATGTGCAATCCAATCATTAATCAGCATCACCTTATTTGAGTCAGGAGTATTCTCTCTACTTACTCCCTGAACGGCTAAATTACCAATATCCATAGGTAGAGAATTATATTTGAATTGAAAATCAGTTCCAGATGCCACAAACGTAAACTCATACTCAGCACATCCTTTATCATTAGTTTTCAACGAACTAGAACCTACTGCCAAAAGTGTAGATGTATTAGGACAATCGTAAAGCGGTCCAAATGGAAGTTCACCACGGGTGAAATAGAGATTCACATCTCTGTCCACCAAACAACATTCATCAATTATTTTTTTTAAATTAAGAATCGCTTCAGTATTGCCATGAACATTTATACATGTACTTACATGATCAGTGTTAATACCATAATCAATGCCGAATATTCTACCGCTTGCGTTTTTCCACTCTATCCCGCTTTCGTAGGCTATTGACGTGCCTATAATTTCATATTCTATACCGTTGAAAATCACGCAAACACTCCAGTGCCACTAAGTTTACTCACCGACAAACCTGTAAAAAACTTTTCAAAAACGCTTTGGTTCTCCTTCAGCATTTTACGGACCTGCACGGAATCCATGCCTTGAGCAATCTGTGGAGAAAAGTTAATAACAACTTGCCTTTCGCTGCCTTGTTCTTTGCCATTAGCTATATCTAGTAGATTCCGCTGCTGTGCATTATTCAATATCATTTCTCCGGAATTCACATTCACAGGAACTTTGTCCCCGTAATAAGAATTTCCCTCAACGATTCCGCCTTTTGCGAATTTTTGCGATTTGATTGTTGCCACCTGCGCAAGGCCGCTTGCTGTCGCACCTGCCGCTAAAGCAAGGCTCAAGGGCCACGGTGCGGATGAGAGGGCTTTTGTCGCTGCTAAAGCTGTATTGATCAAAGCCTCGCTTATTGCTATGCCTTTCATCGTGTTGCCACTGGCTTTACTAAGCGTAGCCGTTGATTTCGCCATCTGCGCCATTGCGCTCGTGTATTGGCTAGCTGTTTCCGCTTTGGCGATTTGAATGCGTTTTTCTATCCCCTCTATTTCTGCGCCACGTGCTCGCTCAATCTCCATCATATTAGCATTTGTTTCAAGAGCTTTTTGCATTTCCGCATCGTAACGCATGTTGATGCGTTCCAATTGCAGACTCAAACGCTCTTCCTCGCTGGCGGCAGCGGTCTCCTGCAAAGCGAGGCTTGCCTCAATAGCCGCCTTCTCCGAGTCCGCCGCTTCCTGCACGTATTTTTTTTCTATATCCGCAAGTTCGCTTTTATATGCTTTTTTTATATCCGCCACGGAAACGCCAGTTTCTTTTGCAAGCCGTTCTTCCTCAGCGTACTTATTTTTTAAATGCTCGAGTTCTAAGCCAATCCGTTCTTCTGATGTTTTTGCAAAGGCTTCTTTCAATCGCAATGCTTGTTCATGGCGGTCTTTTTCTTTTTTTTCAATCTCAGCATAAAAAGCATCCGTTTCCTTCTGCTCTTTCTCCAGCCTTTTTTTCTCTAATTCTTCCAGCTTCGTATCCAAATCAACTTTTGCCTGCTTGGAATAAGCGGCAAGCTCGTCAATGCTTATTTTTTTCCTTTTGCTTAATTCTTCCAAGCTCGCAATTTCTTTTTTGTAGTTGTTCTCCGCGATTTCGCTTTCGGTTCTTTTTGATTCTTTGAATTTTTCAAGCCAGCTCATTAGCTGTGCCGTCTCGCTTTTATATTTTTCGGCTGCCGCCTCCTTGGCTTTCTTAGCTGCATCGTCTGCGTCCGCTTTATCCTTAACTGCCTTCTTAGCCTTTATCTCGTCATTGAATAGCTTAATTTCTTCCCGCTTGTTTTTAATATCCATATTCAGCGACTGGGCTGCGCTTTCGTTCCCTTCTGCCAGAAGCTCGTTGTAAGCTTTTTTGAGTGCCTTCAGTTCTGCCGTCAGCTTCTGTGCTTTGCTTACTCCAGCCCGTGTAGCTTCAAAGTCGGCCTCAATTTGCTTGGAAAACGATTTACTAGTACTTTCGGCAGCAATTCCCTCCTTGGCTACCAATTTATAATAGTCCGCCGTGGCTTGCGTGAGTTTTTCTATATGCTCGGTTTTTTTATTATCTTCGCTTGTTGCTCGCCATTTAAGGAATGAAGTAGTTAAATCCTTCAGCCCGGTTATTGCCGCATCGAAAATAAAATTATCCGTTATCGCGGTAGCGAAAGCCATCGCCGCGAATTTTGCCTCTGCCATCGCATCATTGAGCTTTTCAATCGTCCGTGCATAATCTTCCGTGTACCCGCTGGCTTTGCCGTACATAGAAACTTGCTCTTCTATCGCCTGCCGCCCCTGGTTCAGGAACACAGTCATTTCACCAGCCGACCTGCCAAAAGCCTCCATCCCTATACGTGCTTTTTTGGTAGCATCCGTTTCAGCGTGGTAGGCATCTGCCACCCTTAGCAGCAATTCTTTTTGGGAAACGAAACCGCCGTTGGAATTTTTAACAGATATGCCCAACTGTTCCAATGCCTTGCGATTTTCTGTTACTTCGGCAGGATCCAAGGCTTTTGCAAGTCCGCGCATGGCTGTACCGAAACCTTCCGCGCTGCCGCCGGCTATCTGTACCGCCCTTTCAAAGCCCGCCACGTCCTGCGCGCTCATTCCGAGTGCTTCGGATAGTTTGCGGCAGTGGTCGGCATCACGCAACATTTCCGCACCGAAATTCTTCAGTGCACTTAACGCATTACCAACCAAATTAGCTGCCATGTTGCCAATGGCACTTGAAAAACTATTCGCCCAAACGCTACCATTGGCAAAGAAACTCTTGGCAGATTTTTCAGCATCGTCCAAGCTTTTCCCCACCTCGCCAAGCCCTTTAACAGCGTTGTTGTTGTCCACGCTTACAGATATTTTAACATTATTTCCTGCCATTATAAGCCCCCATTCCTTTCAGCATTTTTCGCATTTTTTCGCTCTGGTGCGCAAAAATGCCAGGGGCGGCATCCCACGCTTCCACTGCCTGCATGAACACGCTCGGCTGCTCGGATAGGGAACCGGGGAAAGGCAGGGTGCCGTGCTTTTCCCATGCGTATAGAAAATTCAGAAGGAGCCGGAAATCTTCCCCCGCGCCGGAGAAGATATAAGCATTCGCTGTTTCCTGAACTTTCTCGCCGCATATTTCGAAGCCCTTCCCATCGCCTTTGATTATTCCGTGCCAGACCGCGCTTGCTGCGATAATTTTTTTTTATCCGATTCCGTAAGCGTGCTTATCTCAAGCAAGGCATTTATTATGGCTGTAGCATTGCTTATTTCCAAACCCTCGGCAAGTTCCTTTTTGTTTGCATTCTCAAAATCCACCTCACAGCCTTCATAATCTTTCAGTCCGGTTATGTTTTCTATGGAGTTGTTGAATAAGTATTCAACGCCTCTATAAACTGCTTGCAAACGGTCTTTATCGCCATGCTCTGACGCTTCCATAAGCTCTGCTTTTTGCAATGTGGTGAGCGGGCGGCAAAAGAATTTCGCTCCGTCAATTTCTATCTCTTTTAGTTTTCTAGTATTGCAAATCATTTTCCCCCCCTACCTGAACCACAGCATTATTTCATCGTCCTCGCCAGTCAGCTTCAAATTCAGTTCCTGCCCCAGCAAAGAATTTTGGTCGCTTTCCGTTATTCCAGTATATTGGACGGCTGGCAGGAGCACGTCTATCTGGTTCCCTGCGCCGCTGCCAATCCTGAAGCTCATGAAAGCCACTTCGCCAGCGAACAATTTTCTGTAAAGCGCCGCGCTTTGCTCTATGTCTGCCGTGACTGCCATCGTTGCCGTTCCGTTCCTTGAAGTAACCGCCGCGAATTTAAGCCACGTTTCACTATTCAGGTCAGGCATCAAGTAAGTTTCATTACCAGCATCCACGCTTATTGATGATGTAATCGGAGCGTAGTCCGCTCCAATGCGCACGCGAGCATCCTTTACAATCGCAGGCTGATGGCTTTCCCACGCAATTCCGCTTGGAAGCGGAGGCGATGGCGTTCCCCAGTCGTCTTTACTCGCTATGCCAGTGAACTCAGCAGTGAATGAGGGGTAGTTGTCGGTCGATAATTCAAGGGCGAATGTGCAAACCGTGCCATAAACCCATTTCTTCAAGCCACCATCATTCACGGCAAGGGTGTAAGTTTTCTGTGAATCCTGATCGGATTTAGGTCTATACAGGAATCCCGCGGGACCGTCAAGGCTTGCCACTTGCAAAGAAACATCATACAAGTTATGCCCAACTTCAAAAGGCGTTCCGCTCCGCGCAACGTAGTATATGGCATTATCGTCCTCATCGAATCCTACGACAAGTCCTTTGGCACCGTACGCTGAAATTAAAGTTTTCCCTGGCTCAATGGTCCCAGCGGTTCCAGTCACGGTCATTTTAAGCACAGGCTCGCTCTGGAACCTTGCGGCTTGCAGAACCGCATCTATCTTTGGCTTTTGGTTGGAAACACCGCTATTCTTCAGCTCGCCAGCGACCGAGACGGTCGCAGAAACTTTCCCAACCCTGCTTGGACCGGCACTTATGCTCGCCTTGAACACGGTTTTTTCTATCTGCTCTGCTTCGGTGGCGGCAGATACTTCCGTAACCTCAAGCCCGTAGCCCTCTGCGCCAACGGCAGCAATCGGAACGCCGTTCTCCGCTTCGCGAGCAAAGCCAATGCTTCTATTTTTGTACAACGCTATATCCATCTTTCTAGCTCCTTTGAATTGAATAATCTATTGGAATTGATATTTTAGCCAGCGCATACGCGCCCGGTAGCCCAGATTCAATGACATTTATCTCCGCGACTTCCACGTTGCCAATACTTTTAGAATATTTTTCCGGTAATTTTTCTTTAATCGCTTCTTGGCTTATTTCGGAGAAATTGAATTTTTGCTCGAGCAATGATGTTTTGTCCTGCCAGTCCTCAATCGTGTTGGGAGTGGCTATAGTTATGAGCAATGTGTCGCGCCTGCGCATAAAGCTTTGCGCATAAACACCAGTTGCTTCGCTCTGCCCGCTCCATGCAACTTTTGCGAGAGTTTTTTCTTTCACAGGATTAAAGCTGGCAGCGGTTGGCATAATCTCAAAATTAAACGGCGGTTGCTCCAAGATTGCTTTTGCAGCAAGCCTTATACATTCCTTCAGCGATTCGTTCCCTAATTCTGTATATGCTCCCGCCAATGAACGCGGGGGCATAGGCATAGAGAACTCAAGCTGCACAACCATTAACTTTTTCTCAAATGCCGCTTCATCAGTTGCATCCTGCCATGAATCAATTTGGAAAATTCCTGTACGCTCCCCATTCCCTAATATTAACGAAACGCCGTTTATTTTCGCAATTACCTTATCCGCCAGCTCGTGCGCCGCTTGCCTGCGGTTAGCTTCGTTGGCAACGTTCTTATCAACCGCCAAGCACACTATGTGCAAGCGTTCAATGCGCTCGCCGCTCTCACTGGTTTCAAAACTTGCGCCGGATGCCTGCCACGACAAGGCAGGGCGTGTTATCTCTGAAATATGAGAAGATTCTTTTACTATCTGGAAATTTTCTTTATCTGATTTGAAAAAATCGCAGAGTGCTTTTTCAACCATACCGGCATCCATATCACAAACTCCTCATTGAATTCATCGTGAACTGCGCGGGTCCTCCTTCAACATAAGACTTAGCGAAAAATCCGGGCTTACCTTCTGCCTCGGCAATGCCGAGCGTCACTGTGCCGTCCGCTATCATCTGTAATAATTTCATTGCGTTGTCGTGCCTTTTGCACGCTCCTTTGAATTCCTCTGAATCAGCGTGCCTTGCAAAAAGATTGTATATGCTCAGGTCAATGGATATTTTTTTCAATATAGGTGGAATGCTCGCAAGCGGCAATGAGTATCTGCCGGCTATGAGCGCGTCTATGGTTGCGGCGGCATCGTCAATCGCTTTGCCGATTATCTCGGCATTGATTTCGCCGGTTGATGGCTCCGCATCATCAGTAAGCTCAATGAGCCTAGCTTTTGGTATGCAGCCATCTATGTCCTCCGCCGTGCAGTACATTTAGGAAAGAACTCCGGTTAGAAGCATTCCTGCACCTTTCGCCATCACCGTCTCAGCCCAGTATGCGCCAGCTTTGACGTCATAGCCACCTTTGAGACCGTAATCGTTGCTCCATTCGGTAGTTGCGTATCTATCCCCGCTTTGGAACGTCAAGCCCCACGCAAGCCCTCTCTTACCATCGGCAGTAGGCTCGCAGTAGTGCAGAGCCACGCTATCGCCCCAGCAAGGAACAAGGGCAGCTTCTTTGCCTTTCTTGACGGTATTCATAAAGCTTTGACCAACGATAATTTCCTGAAGCTCAAGCAGCTCGGCTACAGCCTGCCTAGAGGCAACGCCCGAATCGCCAGCGTTCCCATGCACTGCTTTTACTACCATTGGATTGGTGCGCAGCGCAGTCCATGCCTTTTGACCTATAATCATTCGGTTTGGACGCACAATGCCTTCTTCAAGGATTTCAAGGATGTATCTAAGAGGGTTGGAATTTTCTGCATTAAATTTATCAGCGGTAGCGACAGGGAAAACTTTGCCACTTAGATAGTTGCTTGCGTTCTGCACAATATTCGCTACTCTTTTCTCCCTGTCCTGAAGCACAAGGTTCATAGTGTCTTGCAAACTATCGCTCACTAGATCGCTGATTTGACCATCTGCCTCATCTATATCTTCTTGAGTTATTATATCACCCAATCCATACGCATTGCATTTGCCTGAGCGTTCCTCAACCTTGAAATCCACTTTATTGACCTTGCTCATTCTGCCTACAAGTGTGCTAGGCACCGTGAAGCCGTCCGCGAGGTTGCGTTCCAAGAATGTGAATGTTGTTTTGCTGCCGAGCAGCTTTTTTATAGGCATCGCTAAATCCGCGATAAACTCCTTGTTCTTGTAAGCCATCACCATGCCTGTTTGCTCAGGCGTGACCGCGTAACGTGCGGCAAGGACTGGCATCGCCAGCATTATTTCGCTGTCAAATGAAAAAATTGACGGCAGGAAATCCATTGCGCCGCACACGGTGCAAAGCGCAAGAATTACGAAAAGTATTGTTTTTGCTCTCATTGTTCCTCCTATGGTTTCAAAAACCTTGTTATGTTCACTCTGATAATTTCATTTTCCGTGCCGCCCTCTTTCGCCCTGGCAATGACCTCGCCGCTTGCGGCGACAATGCCCCTGCCTTGCGCGTCTGCGGTTAGCCAGTCGCCTGCCGCGACCGTCTGCCCGAGCTGGAGCTGGCATTCGCCATCCTCCTGCACGTCTATGCGCTGCCCCGCTTCGGACTCGCCGACATCGGTTGTTATTCCTGCGAGCCTAGTTGCACCGTTCGCTAAAGCGCGGCTGTCATCATTGGCTCCATATTTAACGATGCGCCTTGCGGGTATCGCTCCTTCAGTCGTGTAATTAAACACACTCCCATTTGTATTGCTCATATTACTGTCTCCCTTTGGTGAGTTCTTTTGCTGCCTGCGCGTACGTGCAGTCCGTGCTATTCACTAGCTCTTGTATCTTTGCTGCGATGTCTGCGTTTGTGTTTCCGCCGCCATTTTCTGCAAACCGGAATTCACCCGGCTTAACCAAGCCAGGCAGCGAATCCACAAAATCAAGCAACGTTTTTTCAGTGTCTTCATGTTCCCCCTCGGCGAATGACAGGGAGCCGCAGCCGACAAGCTCATATATTTTTTCCAACTGCTCTCTCTGACCCGCTCCCAATCTTCCTGCCTTTTGCAAATTCTCCAGCTTCTCGGCAAATGCGTTTTTCTTCGCTTCCACCTCTGCCTCGGCTTTCTCAGCCTTCAATGTTTCAACTTCAGCCTTGAGAGCTTCATTCTCCTTTTTCAATTCCTCGCTATCAGCCTCGGCGAACTCTTGCGAGTCGCCGAGGCTCTCCTTTGGCGGGTTGAAATCTTCAAATAACCTAATATCCCATTCGGGATAAATATCATCCGCAGCCTCAATGCCGCTATCCTCAATCAGTTTCTCCCTGAGCCGGCGTAAAATCTTGCCCATTCTATTTATAGCGTACTGAAGGTCATAACCGAAACCAGATGCAAAGCAAATCACCTCTTCACCTTCCGCGAGCTGCACAGGTTCGAGTCCTTTTATTGCGGGAGCGGCCGCGCCAAGCGCTCCGAGGTGCTTGATGCCTTTTGAATAATCTTTGTATAGAGCCACGGACACGTAAGGATATTCCCCATTCTTCACTTCCTCGGCGAACTTAGGCTCCGCTTTATCCACCCTCAGCATCAAAATGTTTTTGTCGCCAACTTTCGCATCCACTATAGAAGCAACGCGCGGGCTATCGGTTGCCGGATGCCCCTTGACCATAGGCGGCATATAACCGTTGCTCACCTGTGCCTGTACCCCTTTTGCTATGCTCGCAATATCTTCCAGTGTGAAAGTTCTTTCAACGCCGGAGAGATCTTTGAATGTCCCAGGCTTCATAGCCTGAACCCATTTGCTGCTTTCAGAAACTTGTGTATTCATACATTGAAAAATAAACAAAGGGATATGCCAAATATAAGGACAATGTCACGTCTTTTGTCCACTCCGAGTGGTTATTTTCTTTTGCAGGAGCAAAAGGGAGAAAAAAATGGAAAAGGAATTCTTGGAAAAAATATTCCATGCGGTGTTTGGGAGAATGGGATTGGGCACGATATTCCTCGTCACCACCATATTCATCTGGATGCAGATGAAGGAAACGCAGGAGAAAATGTACGACCTATTCGTGGAGCAGATCAAAAAGAGCGATGCCAGGATTGAGGCACTTATAAGGCAGACAGAGCAATGCTGCATAAGCTCAGGACGGAGAAACCACGCGGGAGGAGCGGAGTGACCAAAAAGAACGAAAATGGCGACTACGCCAGAATGCTGTACGTGATGCATGGAATGACCTTGACGGAAATAGCCGCCGAGCTTGGCATCGCATACAGAACATTGCAAAACTGGAAGACGACAGGCGAATGGGGAAAAGAACGTGCATCTTTCGTGCGAGCGAAAGAAAACATGAGCCGCTCGCTCAGCGTGGAACTCACAAATATAATACGCTCCATAGAACGCAAGCGTGCCGCCGGCGAAGAGGTGGACATGGAACTTTACGAGCGCATAAGCATACTTGTCAAAAGCATAGGGCTATCGCGTAAAAACGAAATGAACTCACCCAAGCCAAAGCAAGGCAAGCTGAACGCGAGCGAGGCATTGGAAAAAATAAACAAGATTCTGAAGGGCGATGAATTTTGAAATCCTTTTTCCTGCCATATCAAATAAGGTGGCTTAACGACAAGAGCCGCATAAAGATATTTGAGAAGAGCCGCAGGATTGGCGGAACTTTTGCACAGGCTTATGAAGATGTGTACGATTGCATCGCAACAAAAAACCTCAAAGTTTATTTCTCCTCAACCGACCTGACGGCGGCGAGCGAGTACATCGGCTACTGCTCCGACTGGGCTATCAAGCTGAACGCGATAGCGAAAGTGATTGAGCAAACACAGGGCGATGAACCAAGCATTGAATTTCTTGACGAAAGCAAAGGGATTAAAAGCCTTGCCATTGAATTTGGAAATGGCAGCAAGATAACAACGCTTTCAAGCAACCCGAAGGCATTCCGCTCCAAAGGCGGCAAGATAGTCTGGGACGAAGCAGCCTGGCACGATAACGCGGAAAAGATGTGGGCAGCAGCGAAGCCAGCCGTGATGTGGGGACACGCAATGAGAATACTCTCCACCCACAACGGCAAAAACAGCGTGTTCAATAGATTGGTGGAAAAAGCGGATGAAACCGGATATTCAGTGCATAGGGTTCCAATAACATTAGCTGTGGAAGAAGGGCTTGCCGACAAGATACTAGGCAGGCAGCTAACGAAAACGGAAAGAGAGGAATGGCTAGCAACCGAACATCAAGGCTGCCTAACAGAAAGCGCGTGGAGGCAGGAATACCTGTGCGAGCCGCAAGATGAATCTTGCGTGATGCTGCCATATACATTGATACAGGCTTGCGAAAGGGAAAACTTGCTTGCAGGACCAAAGAGCCTAACCGGTGAACTGTATCTAGGGCAGGATGTAGCACGCAGAAACCATTGCAGCACAATTTACGTCCTTGAGAAAACCGGAAGTGTTTACACTACAAGGTATTTAAGGGTTATGAAGAATGTGCCGTGGAGCAAGCAAGAGGAATTTTTGTACGAGCTTCTGGCAAACCCAAACATACGCCGTGCTTGTTTGGACAAAACAGGATTAGGCGACCAATATTGCGAGCGAGCGCAGGAAAGATTTGGCAGGACAAGAGTAGAGGGAGTGACATTCACGGGAAGCGTCAAGGAAGATTTAGCAATATCCCTTGAAAAAGCATTCCAGGACATTTCAGTGCTAATACCAAAAGACGATGAGCAGAGGGAATCTTTGCACTCGGTTCGCAAGATAGTGACAACGGCTGGCAACACGCGCTACGATGCGGCAGAGACAAAAGTAGGTCACGGTGACCATTTTTGGGCTTTAGCACTTGCCCTGCACGCAGGGGGAAAGCAAAAAGGCGTGCCTTGGGCGGTAAGCTCAAACCCGTGGAATGAGGGTGAAAGCGCGGAACGCATTTTAAGGGGGTTTTAAGCCCTTTAGAGACCCGACCCTACCAAAGAGACATTGAAGCGTTTGAAATGGAAATTGAACGAGTTTAAACAGCGTTTGAACAGGATTACAAAAGCGAGGCAACGCAGATGGCAAAAAAAGAGACAAAAAAGGCAGATTTGAACGTTTTAACCGTCAAATTTCAGGAAGCGGAGCTACCCGGAATGGGGATGCTGAACTACCTACCCAACCCAGACCCAGTTTTGAAAGCACAGGGTGGCAGAATTCAGGTTTACAGAGACATGAAGGATGGGCATTTGGGATCGGTGCGTAGGAAGCGTTATGCGGCGGTCAGTTCCAAATCGTGGTCGCTGCAAAGCGGGCAGGGAAGCTATGATAAGGCACGGGATATTGAAACGCATCTTTGGAACGTGGGACTGAGGGATACGATAAAGCGGATGTTGGAGGCGTTGGAATTCGGGTACCAAGTTACTGAAATAGTTTGGGAAAATGTAAATGGAATGCTGCTGCCGTCTGTGCTTATAGACAAGCCGCAGGAGCTTTTCAAATTTTCAAAAGCCGGAGAGCTGGAGTTTGCGAATGAAAAGAATGGTCCAATCCCGCCGTACAAATTTTTGCTTGTGCGGAACAATGCCAACGCAAGCAATCCGTACGGTGAAGCGTTGCTGTCCGAATGCTTCTGGCCCCTCACGTTCAAAAAAGGCGGGCTGAGGTTCTGGATGCTTTTCGCCGAAAAATTCGGCTTGCCGAAAGCTGTGGGGAAAATGCCATTCTCGGCAACGGAAAAGGAAAGAGAGGATCTTACGAAAGTTCTGCACGGATTGATTAGAGACGCTTGCGCCGTTATCAGCGACAACGGCTCCATTGAGCTGGTGGAGAGCAAAACAGGCAACAACCTGCCTTACGAATCCATTGTTAGGTGGGCGGACAGAGAAATGTCAAAAGCATTCCTGGGCGAAACGCTAACCACCGAGCAAACGGACAGCGGCGGAACGCGAGCACTCGGTGAAGTGCATAATGACGTGAGGGCGGAGCTTACAACGGATGACTGCGCGATGGTGGAAGCGGCTTTCAACACACTTTTAAAATGGATATGGGAAATAAACTGGCCGCAGGATGCGGAAATACCCTGGTTCCAGTTCGCGCAGCCAAAGGATATGCAAACAGGGGAGCTGGACAGGGACAAGAAGCTGCACGACCTCGGCATTAGATTCACGGAAAAGCATTTCATTGATTTGTACGGAATAAGCCCCGACCACATTGCGGAAATATCCAACTCAACATCCGGTCCTATGTTCGCCGAGAAACCGGAAGCGAAGCCGAGGCTGGCAAACAGGGAGACGGCAGTTAAGTTTGCAGAGGGTTTGGCGAATGCCGCCAAAGGATTGACCGATCCTATATATGAGCTGGTAGCCAACGCTAAAAGCTTGGAAGAGGTGCGCGATGGGCTGATTGGGCTTTATGCGGAGATTCCGGTGGAGCACGTGGCTGAAGAAATGCAGGTTGCGTTTGCTGCCGCTGACTTGGCTGGCAGGTTTGACATTATGAGAGAGGCGGGGCTTGTGTAATGGACGAGGAGTTCGCACAGGGAGAATACAGGCAGGCAGTTAAATTCTTCAAACAGAAAATTAATGTGCCAACTGAGGACTGGCGTGACCTTGACGGAGTTATGCACAGCAGGGCTTTTGCCGTGGCTGGCGCAATGACCGATGAAGTTCTATCTGATTTCAGGAATGCGGTGGATAAAGCCATTGCAAGCGGCTCTACGCTTGCGGAGTTCAGAAAGACATACGACACGATAGCTTTGAAGTGGAGCAAGGACTGCGAAACGTTTGAGAAGAAAAATGCAAAGCCTGGATATGCGGCTTGGCGTTCAAAAGTAATCTACTCCACTAACCTAGCCGTTGCATATTCGGCAGGGCGTGAGGAACAGATGCACAACCGCGTTATGAAAAACATCTGGACTCACGCTATATATAGAACTATGGGTGACGGCAATGTTAGGACTGAGCACGCGGTGTGGAACAACGTAGTGCTGCCAATGAACGATCCGTGGTGGAGTACTCATACTCCGCCCTGCGGCTGGGGTTGCAGATGCTGGAAAGAACCTTTGAGTAAAGAAGATATGAAACGCGAAGGACTAGAACAAACGCCAATACCAAACACTCCAAAACAAGATGCAAAAATGATAGAAGCAGGCTGGGATCACAACCCCGGAATGGCAGACAGGGGAAACATAAAAGCCATAAAACTTTTATATAAACAACTAGGTGAGAAATACACAGGGAAAGGTTGGGAACCAATGCCACAGCGAGGATATTACAAACAAAACGAAACGCCTGAATCACCGAAACCCGATTCAAATACAAAAACCCTTAAAAATCCTATAAACTCAACAGAATTTAAAAAAGAGTTAAACAGCTATTTAAATATTGAAGAAGGGGATTTTAAGCAGCTTACAATAAAAGATAATAAAGGATTTACTTTCAGCTACGCGATTAATACGGAATATTTAACAGAGCATTTGACACGCCACGAACAAACTGACTGGGAGGGCAGATCTAGGCACGTGAAATTGATAGCAAGCACGATAAACGATCCTCAAATAATATCAGCGGAGTTTATGAAAAGCAAAAAGACCGGAGGGGTTGCAATAAGACATATATTCATTTCGGAGTTCGAGAGCAAGAAAGGAAACAAGAAGCAAGTAAAAATTGTTTTTAACGCAAGGCAAGCAAAATTCGTTTCATTCACAGCATTCCCGGATACTCGAAATTTGGAAATAGAGGGAGTGGTAATATATGATAAAAAACAACAAGAAAAAAGGCTGGGCTAGTCAGTGCCGACTAACCTCGCTGGAGCATTGCGGCCAACTGACACTAGGGCACCGCATTCCTCCACTTATAATATACAATTTTTTAGGAGAACCGTCAAATGAAAATTGAATATGACGACAAAAATGTGAGGGTAACCCTCGCGAATATGCAAAAAAACACCAAAAATACTAAAATAGCCTTGAATTTAATTGGCGATGTGCTTGTGAAAAGCGTGAGGCAAAACTTCATAAAAGGCGGCAGACCGAATCCGTGGAAAAAGAGCAGTGGGAAAAAAACGCTTATAGGGTTGGGAATGCAAGGTGGTCTTATGAGTTCAATACACTACCAAATTGACGGCAACACCGTGACCGTGATGCCAGACAAAAGACCCTACGCCGCAATACACCAGTTCGGCGGAACCATAAAAGCAAAGAACGCCAAGAACCTAAAATTCAAAGTAAAAGGACAATGGGTTTCCAAAAAAGAAGTCGTCATTCCAAAAAGGGAATATATGCTAATACAGGATGATGACAATGTACGCATAAACGAGCTTTTGGCAAAATACATAACGGAGGGAAAATGAGCAAGGACAAACCGGTCAAGTCATATCTTTACATTTGCGATGGCGACCTAATGCGATGCGAGGACTATGAGTGGGGGCACGTGAACACTTACGTGGGCAAAGTTTCTAAAACAAGCTCAACTGCTGCTCCTGCTTACGCGGAACAGCATTCATAACCCTGCTAACAGTGCGCTTGCTAACGCCTAGCTTCCAAGCGGCTTCGGTAATGCTAACATCATAATTTTTTCTAAGCCACTTCGCTATCATTGCACGTGGAAAGCTTGCGGGAAAATTTATGCTCCTGCCTCTCAGCATATCCCATAGCCGCAGCGTGGCGGCAATGCCGATGCGCTCGGCGAGAAGGCGAAGCCCTTCGCTAGGCAAGTGCGGCAGGTCCGCTTCTTCAAGGAAATCGGATGGGAGCATAATTGGAATATAGAAAAATATTTTTTGCACGTTGGCTGGAAAAATTCGCAACTACCGAACTACATTCGGAACAAATGTCACCGAAGAATTGCCTGCCGTGATAGGCACGTTGATAGTAACTCCGCATTTTTTATACGGAGTGCGAGTGTCGTAAGCGGCTGAACTATCTTCATCTGAACACCTATACGCTATTCCCAGCGTTTCGTACAACTCATTTATCTCATCCATAAAAATCTCCTTATTTGTTTTGTGGTGGCAAAGGTTGAAAGAAATGTGGCGGGAATTGTATTAGTTGCTGCGGAGCTAAAGGAGCAGGCGAACCTTTGTCAATGCACAACGCCACTGCATTTTGATTTTCTATAATCTTGACCGTTTGGGAATTGAAAAAAGTAATCATGTATGCGTGATGAACGCTTAATATAGCATCCTGCAAATCCTTTCCTTCAATTGGTTCTTCCATTCTGTCTATTTTCAATTTTATTCTCTCGCAGTCTTCAATGCCAATATGCCTAGCGTGAGTTTTTGTTATGTTAGGATTGCTTAAATACTCAACTATTCCAGTTGTAACATTATCCTTATCAGCTTCGCCTTCTAGCATATTGGATTTTAACCATTCCGTTACAACGCCTTTAGACCACTCAATGGCGTTTTGGCAATTGCCTATAAATGTTGGATGGTATTTCTCAATTATTATTCTCCAAATAGGAATGTTTTTAGGGTCAGCCGCTATTTCTTCTTTTGCGCGGTTAAACTCGTCAATAACGCCGGAAGCGGGAATACCTCGAAATTGCGGATCTATAGGACCTATATTTGATTGCTTTCCCATAATTATAGATTTGCACGAGCAGGCAATCATAGTGCCTGCGGACATTGCAATTTGAGGAATAATGGCTCTAATGTTATTCCCGAACATCAAGCGGAGATATTCCACAATAGATTCTGCCGCAGCTATATCACCGCCGGGAGTGTGCAAAATCAAATCAAGCCCTTTTGTCCGGTCTAGTTTGTTTATCACCGACATAAAGCCATTCTTGTCTATGTCGGCTATATTAACTTCTTCTATATTCGGGTTGGTTAGAAAGCATGAATAATACGCAATGGTGTTTCTTCCGGTTAGATCAGAAAGCTGCTTGAGATATTTCCGCCTTACGGCATCAACAGCATCGCCTCTGCCTGCGACAGCTAGCCCTTTGGCTTCATTCAATATCTCGTTTAAATTAGGCATTACATTTCTCCTATGATAAATATAGAAAAATAGTGGTAGTATTTACCACCACCGAAAAAGCCATTCAGGTTTATTTTTTTGTTGCGGATTTTAGGGCTTTTTTGTTTAAATTATGCGTTTTTCACTCAAAAAATGTGCTAAAATAACGTTTTTTTGTGCTATATTCAGCAAAATTTTTCGGCAGTATTGCTTGTGCTTCCTATGTCCGTTCTTTAAAGTAAGGAACATAGCGAAAAGGTTTGACCAGAGTAGCTATGTCAGCCCCGACCAGGTGGGGAAGCCTAAGTAACAATAAACATGGAGGCTATATGATAAGGATTTTGATTCTGCTATTTCGTATAATTGAAAGAATTATGCGTTTGATAGAATTATTCAAAGATAACTAGAAACGGAAGTTTTTAGTTTCATAGGCTACCTATTCAAGGTAGCCTATTTTTCAATTACCCGGAAACGGAATTATTTTGCTCCTCTGCTCTCTATCCCGCCTTAATCTATCCAGCTTCTCTTCGGCGGGACTATAGTTTTTACGTCCCCTTGATTTATTTATTCTGCCTATGATAGTTTTGTCTATTCGCTCCTCTATGTATCGCACTATATCATCGTAACGATCAATTCGTAAATGACCGAGTTTCTGGCTTTGCCCAAGCTCATAACGCTCTTTCAATTTTCTGCGAAATACGCCATAGTTGAAATTGGGTTTTCCGTTTTTGGCAAAATGATTATACTTTTCAATTAACCCCTCCACTACCGCCATTTTCTCCACATCATTTCCCAAGCAGCCTGGCGGAAATTCGTAGATTTTTTTTACGGGTCTGTTTATAGTGGTTTTGTTTTCTATATAATTATTGTTTCCAACGACATTGTTCGTCCCTGTCACATTGGTTATTTTTGAAATTTTTCTTTCGACAGCAGGTTTCTCGCGATCGTTTTTAGTTTGGCAAGGCAGGGAATCTTTTTTCCTGCGGACTTCCTCATGGCTTATCTCCTTGTTGTTTGCTTTCCCGTGGCAGTTTTTGCATAGCATAATCAAATTGCTTATATCACCGTTGCCAGGGTTTCCGTCTATATGGTGAACTTCAAAAATTTCAACATCTCTGCATTCGCAGAAAGGACATTTTGAGCCGATTTCCTGCTGCAATTTCGCCCTTATTCGCTGCGGAATATAATTCCTTTTCTTTTTGCCTGTCTTTTCCATTTTCTTCCCTCTTTTTAGGAATGTAGAAATCAAGGCAACAAATGCACACAAAAAAGCGTGCATTTGTTGCCCTATTTGGCTAACGCTTCAAGCACGCGGATTGTCCTTGAAAATAAAGATTAAGCCTTTGCGAACTATGTCGGCGGCTTCCTCGCTTGAAATGTCCGCTGCGGGCGGAATTCGGGTTGGCGAATAATTTACGCCGAATAATTCCTCTACCGTAGCCCCCATTTCAAAGAGGCGTTTGAGAATATTGTATGACGGAAATCCGTTACCGGATTCCCACCCTGATACGTTAGCCGAATTTATGTCCAAAAACTTAGCTAATGCAGATTGAGAGGCAAAACCAGCCCTCTCGCGAAATAATTTCAAACCTGTCATAGTATAAATTTACTAAAATTCATAAAAAAATTTAATTTTATTCATTTTTTTGTACGCTTTTGAATTTAATTTATTATATTTATTACTATGAATAAAAATCAGTTAATTTCAGTCAAAGACAAATGGCAGGTAATGCTTACTGGAAATTTGAAGCCTTTGGTGCAGGAATTATGCCGTGTACCTAAGGTTAGGCATAATATGTCGCAAATTATCTCGCTTGCTGTTTTGGAGAAATATGAGCGAGAAATAGGGAGATCGGTATGACCAAGAAAACATCTCAAGAAATGGCAATGGATAGAGTAGATAGGTGGGTTGCGTTCAACAAGAGCTGGCTTACTCGTAATTGTCTATCGGCTGAAATTGTCCTACGTCCTGACGTAGTTGGTTGTAAAGAAAGCAACCTTCTTGTTAGGTTTGACAGACCTAAGAAAGGAATTGCAAGAAAGGGGATAACCAATGCTTGAACACCGCTACCGCTATATGACAAGGATTAACTGGTCTGGCATTGCAAAGCTTGCTGGAAGCAACCGAATGGAAGTTAATCATATTTTCGCTGGTCGCAAAAAAAACAAACGCCTTTCCGCTCTTTTGGCGACAATGGAGCTGCCCCGCAAAATCGACTGGCGGCAGGTAGCCGAGGTCATCTCCCAGTTCCGCCCCAAGACATACAGCCCTCGCTACGTGCGCGAGATAGCCTGCGGTCAAAGGCGCAACGCGAATGTGCTTGATACTTTGACGAGGCTTGGGGTTATTGAGATGCTTGAAAGGCAAAGGAGTTTTTGTTCAACAGCAAACAAACAGGAGGCAATATGAACAATTATCTGGTGGTTGGAAAAGGGGAAGAGAGCGAGGTGCACTGCATACTGCACAGGGACGATGACGAGCAGTCGGCTCGCAATATGGCATCTTTCCTCAGCGAGAAGTTCCCGAATCTCTCAATCTGCGTTTATGAGACGCTTTCTTGCGAGGAAGAGGAGGGGGAGAAATGAAAGAGAAGGAACTGGCAGCGATGCCACGTTACAGAGTAACTATGAGCGGAATTTTTGATATTGTATTCCGCTTCATTGCGCGAAACCCAAGCGTAGCCCTTACTTTTGCACGAGGCACACTTGCTCACTACTTTAAACCCCCTACCGCCAAAAAGTTCACTCGTTACCGCATTGAGGAAAAAAGCGGTTTTGCGGGGAACTACAATCTGGTAGATGAGGGCGAGCTATGCAGGGGGGAATTATGAAACTAAAATACGCGGTTACGCACTATGAATCAAAAGGACCTTTCACGGTGACGATGTTTCAAAGCATTTTCGCGGCTTGGCTGCACCTGCTTGTCGGCAGGCTGAATGGCAGGAAAATGGCGATGCGGAGGTATAGGTGAAACGCATTTGCGGTAATTGCAAATACTTTGAGCGTAGATTCTCCAAGCATAAACTTGGGGAAAAGTACAATATTTGCAAGCACGAAAATGGTCTATACAGCCAAGGTTACCCCGTAGAACAAACAACTGCTGCGGATTTTGGGAGCAGGAGGCGAAAAAATGAAAATAGGCAGACCGCTTAAATACAAAACGGATAAGGAACGCGCAGAAGCGATAAGAAAATCTGAAAGAGCGTACTATCGTAGGAATAGAAAGAAGATAAAAGCGAAAGCGAAAAGCAAAAAATATAAAGAATACCAAAAAGAATACCAAAAAAATCGCTATGAAAGAATAAAGAAAACTCTTGCATCCAAGAATGTTGACACGTCCGCTTTGGAAAAAAGAGTTGCTGAACTTGAAACCGAGCAAAAAGAAATTCTGCTCACTTTGGAAGAAGTGCTTAAAGACAATAAAAAGTTGGAGAATTTGATTAAGTGGGGAGAGAAGAAAGATGAAAAAATATGAAGTCACATTAAGCTCGCCGCACGGCGCGATTGCATACATGGTTGAGGCTTCTAGCGTTGAACGTGCCTTTGTTCGAGCACGGAAGATGCTCGCAAAAGACGTTGGCGATCATAATGCTAGGAAGTACAGGCATTCAATAGCAGAGGAGATGAGGAAAGATGAAAACGGTTGAGGAAAAGATGTCGGCTATCGCTGGGATAACCTTGTATTTGGAAGCGGCGTCCGTATTGTTCAGTTGCGTTGTCGCCGAGCTTGAAAATTTATCACAGCTGCTTGCAGCAGAGGAGATGAGCGATGATAAGAACGGGTAATGCAAAGGAACGTGAAAAGTTTGCGCATAGCGTGGGTAAATTAAATCCCAAGCTGATAGAAGCGCACAAAAAGACTACCGAGAAAAAAGAGGCTGAGGGCACAGAGACGGATGCAATCAGGACGTACTTGCCAGCGGTGGTCAAGTCGGGAGCGGAGGAGCTTGCGCCGCTGCGGATGTTCTTCACATCCTCCGTTGTAAGGCATCACGAGGACGAGCACGGGCACTGGTTCTGCGCCGCCGATTTGGTGAAATTCCTTGAATACCCAAACGTGGAGTATGCCGTCAAGAAGCACTGCATTGAGGAGACGCACAGCTTCAAGCCGGACGGCTCCACCAAGTCGCTGCTGTACATAAGCGAGGCGGACTGCTACAACTGGGCATTGCGCAGCAGCGCTATGGGTGCGATGCCGTTCCGCAGACTGGTCACGCAGAAATTGCTCCCTAAAATAAGGCAGTTTTGCAAATTCACGCTGGACAAAGAAGAGAAGCAAAAAATTTTAGAAAATGAAAATGTCGCCATCGAAGGCGAGCAGCTTGAACTGTTCCCGAATACGGTGAAGCTGGATTTCAAGAATTTTTCCCAGATATACAACTGCCTGAAAAACTGCCGCGCGTGGCTTGCGGAGAAAGGCAAGGAGTTTCCAGCGCACGATGACTATCTGCGCTACCTGTTGCAGGAGGGCATGAAGAATGTCGGCTTCGGCGGCTAGGGACTGGCTAACGCGCACGTGGGTATCGCTCGCGGAGGCAGCGCGGCTTGAGGGCATTGACGAGCGCACCGTCCGCAACCAGACGAAAGCGGGAATGAGCAGCCGCTATGTCTGGCGGCTTGGCGGGAGCGGCGGCAAGGAGATACGCCTGTCGTCCCTCAGCGGCGATGCCATACGGCTCTGGGAAGAGGAGCAGCTTCCGGGCGTTGAGCCGCTGGGGCGGAGAGAGGACACGATGGAGTTCTGCAACCTGTTCCACAGCAGCCCATCATATCTGAAAAAGCACTGCCTGTTCTGGACCGATGTTCTTCTGGCAAGCTCTCCTTTTTCCGGTACCATCAGCCTGAGCCTTTTCGTCCGCGAATGGAATTCGGCGCACCCTGAGAAAGAGCAAATTTCCCTGCCAAGGCTTTACGCCGTCCGCAAGCTATACAAAGACAATAATTACGACCGCTCCTTTCTTTTGAAAGAACGGAACGTGCCGCAGAGCAAAGTTAAAGATGAATGGCTGAACGATTTTAAAGATATGTATCTCAGGCAACAAGGTGCAAGTGCCAACGACTGCCGCTTATATGCGCTTGGCAAGGCTAGAATAAGGGGCGAGAATGTCATTGAGGAATGCTTCCCTAGCCTTGCCGCCTTCTACCGTGCTGCAAGCAAAATAGGCGAAGGCATTAAAACGTGGCACAGGGGCGGCGCGAAAAAATTCTACGATGGCAGCTCGCTTTACGTTGAGCGCGACTATTCCCAGCTCCAAGCCGGCTGGTGCTGGGTGGGCGACACGCGGACTTGGGACGTGCTTGTGAACGTGCCCGGCTTTGATTCATTGAAAAGACCGTACATAACGATGTTCGTTGATATGCGCACCGATATGCCTATGGGCTGGCACGTGCATCACACGCCACCTAGCGCGGCAAATGCTTTGACCGCGTTGCGGAACGGCATCAAGCATCACGGCTTGCCCCAAATGCTCTACGTTGATAATGGCAGGGAGTACCGCAATAAGGATTTCTCCGGCAACCCTCGCGGTAGCAACAACTGGGGAGCGGGGAACAATGAGGACGGTGAATTTTGGATGCGCAGCGCGGCGAGCATACTGCATATAGATATGAAATTCGCCATCGCTAAAAATCCACGGGCAAAAACGATAGAAAATACTTTTGGCGTTTACAAAAAAATTATAGACAAATCTTTCCGTGCGTACTTCGGCGGCAGCCCATCCGAAAGACCGGAGCAAATCAAGTCGGTGATGAAAGACATTAACAAAGCTCCAAGCCTTGCCGAGTTCAAAAGCATAGTGGATAAAAATTTGCTTGACATAATCCCGAACTATCCGTGCAAAAGCAAAAGGTTTGAGCAGAGGACCAGGAAAGAGGCTTGGGAATATTTGTACGCACAACGTATTCCAATGGAACACGTCAGCGGCGATGCTTTGGATATGATACCAACGCAGACAGAGGAATGCACAATAGGCAGGAACGGAGCGAGCATTGCAAAACTTGGCGTGTCCTGGTACGCGGAGTGGATGCCGTCAATCAAAGGCAATGAGATAATAGTCCGCTACAACCCGCAGGATTTAAGCAAGGCTTGGGGCTACGATAAGAAAGGGCGCATACTGGGCGAGATGGGCAGACCTCACGTTATACCAGCAATCATAGACGCACTACCTTTTGAAGAGCAGGAACTAAGCAAGGCAAAACTTGCCGAGGCAATGGCAGCGCAGCGCAAAGAGCGTAAAACACTGAAGGATATGCGTGAGGAAAATAGCCTGAATGAGTTGGATATTCTTACGGCTAGAGAATATGCGCTTGGCATCAATTCAGAAAATAGCGATGCAAAACCAAAGCCCGTGCCTAGTCCGGTGAAAACAACCAAGCACGATGCGGATAAAGATGCGCTTGCTAAAGAATCGCAGCTAGGCAACCCACAACTTTTGGATATGCTGGGTTGAATATGCGTTCAAACAGATTTAAAACACCTTTTAAAATAGGAGAAAAAGGCAATGGCGGAAGGCGATGGCAATACTGAAAGAAAGCATAACGGTCGCAAGCACCAAGATGTACATAAGGTTTAAGGTGAAGAAGGACGGCGAGACTGGCGAATGCTGGGAAAACATATCGCTTGATTTCGCAAAC